>Ga0114982_1000084_pt1 | contig 43901 bp, 40 predicted proteins | sample Shrwel_input2_FT_FD_87183 | JGI IMG/M metagenome (GOLD analysis project Ga0114982, IMG submission 87183) | Subsurface microbial communities from deep shales in Ohio, USA - Utica-3 well 1 S input2 FT | ecosystem: Environmental > Aquatic > Deep subsurface > Shale gas/oil reservoir > Produced... | reverse complement strand
GAGTTGGTTGATTTTGGTTTTCACCACATCCATGCCGACACCGCGGCCGGAAATATCTGAAATCTGTTCTTTGGTGGAAAAACCAGGTGCAAAAATCAAATTAAAAGCTTCAGTGTCCGACATCCGCGCCGCAGCGTCCGGATCCAAGACACCCCGCTTAATCGCAATGGCCTTCAGTTTTTCCGGATCCATCCCGGCACCATCATCCTGGATGGTCAGCAAAATATGATCACCGGCTTGTTGCGCTGCCAATTTGACCAAACCTGTGCGGGGTTTACCATTTTTCGCCCGCACATCCGGCATTTCAATACCGTGGTCAACCGAGTTTCGCACTAAGTGGACCAGCGGGTCGGCCAGAGCTTCGACCAGGTTTTTATCCAGATCGGTTTCTTCGCCTTCCAGCTCCAGGTTAATTTCTTTTTGCAACGACCGTGCTAAGTCACGAACAACCCTTGGGAAACGGCCAAAAACCTTTTTAATTGGCTGCATCCGTGTCTTCATCACTGCACCTTGCAGATCAGCAGTCACCACATCCAGATTCGAAATGGCTTTACTCATTTCTTCGTTTTGCGCCACGCTGGATAAACTGACTAACCGGTTACGCACCAGCACCAGTTCACCGACCATATTCATGATCTGATCAAGGCGTTTGGTATCGACCCGAACCGTGGTATCCGCCTGAGCAGCATTTGCACTACCTTTACCATCATCCGTATCTTTATCGCGGGCAGCGGCAGCGGCCACCGGGGCTGGTTTAGCCGGTTCTGCCGCTTTCACAGCTTCGGCTTTTGGTGTTGGTTTCGCAACTGCGTTCGCGGCAGCGTTCGCAACTGGTTTCACAACTGCGGGTTCTGCTTTAGCAACAGCAGCAGCTTTCACCGGCTCAACCGCATTTGCGGCTAAGACCGGACCTGCCGGCGCTTTGCCTTTACCATGCAGTTCATCTAATAGTGATTCGAAATCATCTTCACTGATTTCATCGGCAGTTGCAGATGATTTAGCCGCAGCAACGGGTGGCGGAGTCTGGGCGACAGCAGCCGGCGGCGGTGCCGCAGGTTCATGACTGGCAGGCACAAAAGAGCCTTTGCCATGCAACTGATCGAGGATAGCTTCAAATTCATCATCAGTAATATCGTCAGTCGCTGACGCTGTAGGTCCGGCAGGGATCACAGTCGCGGCAACCGTCGCTGTAGCTGCAGCTACTTGGGTACCAGGTGCTGCAGTGCCATGTAATTCATCGAGCAAACGCTCAAATTCATCTTCAGTAATGTCATCAATCGAATCGGACAACTGACTTTCACTGCCGCCTTCGACTTCCAGCGACACTGCTGCATCAAATGTATCCAGACTCATCTCTGGTTCTGCCACGACAGCAGCTTGCACAACGACCTGCGGTGCAGGTGACTCATCAGCAGATTCTGGTTCACTCAGACGATGTAAAGCATGGAGTAACTCTGGGCTGGCAGGCTCAAGTGGCTGACGGTTTTGGACATTACTGAACATCTGATTGATGGCATCCAGTGCCTGTAATATCACGTCCATCAGTTCAGAAGTGACCCGACGCTTGCCAGTGCGTAAGATATCGAAAACGTTTTCAGCACCATGACAGGCATCGACTAATTCTGTCAGTGACAAAAAGCCGGCACCACCTTTGACCGTATGAAAACCGCGAAATATTGCATTTAATAAATTGGAGTCGTCTGGATTATTTTCTAGTTCGACCAACTGCTCCTGCAACAGCTCAAGGATCTCACCGGCTTCGACTAGGAAATCCTGTAAAATGTCCTCATCTAAATCAAAGCCCATGCTAGCCTACCTCTCTTAAAAACCTAAACTCGATAATAAATCATCAACATCGTCCTGACCTGTGACGACATCATCACGCGAAGCTGCATCGATAATCGGACCTTCAGCTTCATGACCTGCTTTTGGTTTTTTCACCACCGCGGGTCTGTCTACCGGCGTGACACTGGTTTGACCAAAAGCCGTCAACAAGCCGATCAGACTATCTTCAACTTCGCGCACCAGTTCAATCACGCGGCGTAAAATTTGCCCGGTCAGATCCTGATAATCCTGTGCCATCAGCACTTCAGTTAAAGAACTTTGCAGACTGTTGGCATCATTTGAAGCCTGTTGCAAAAAACCATTAAGACTATGGCATAACTCTTTGAATTCACCAAGTTTCAGGTCACGCTTCATCAAACGTTGCCAGTCGGGAAGGATCAGACCAAGGCCTGAATTGAGTTTATCCGCAATTGGCAGGCATGATTCAACAGCATCCATTGTCTTGTTGGCGGCTTGCTCGGTCATATCAATGACGTGAGTCAACCGGCGTTTGGCATCTGGAATGTCTTCAGACAGTAAATTACTGATGGAAGGATCGACCTGAAAACTTTTTAAAGAGTCGTGAAGCTGACGGGTTAACTTACCAACTTCAGCAAACAATTCGGAGGAGCCCGGCACCGCTAGCCCCTGCACAAGTTCGTTTGCAGCCTCCTGCTGCTCCATCTCTAACAACTGCACAAGCTCACGAGCCTGTTCTAAGGTAATAATAGGTGCCGTAAGTGCAGACATGGCGCCACTCCTGTGTCAGATACGGTTAACCTAAGCGTTCAAATACTTTTGACAACTTCTCTTGTAAAGTGGCGGCAGTAAAAGGTTTGACGATATAACCGTTCACCCCTGCCTGTGCAGCGGCGATGATCTGCTCTTTCTTCGCTTCTGCGGTAACCATCAACACCGGGATGTGTTTCAGTCTCGCGTCTGCACGGATAGCACGCAACAAATCAATCCCCTGCATGCCTGGCATATTCCAGTCGGTGACGACGAAGTCGAAATCACCATTCTGTAACATCGGTAACGCTGTGCTGCCATCATCCGCTTCTGAGACATTTGTAAAGCCCAGATCACGTAACAGGTTTTTGATGATGCGTCTCATAGTAGAAAAATCATCTACCACAAGAATTTTCATGTTCTTATCCAAAATCCCCTCCGACGAGATACCTCAATGGTTATTCTCAAGTATTACAACCAGTCCTGCATCCGGGCTCTTAACCTGATTAATGCCTGACTATGGATTTGACTGACCCGAGATTCGCTAACGCTTAACACTTCGCCAATCTCTTTCAAATTTAGTTCGTCATTATAATATAGCGACAATACTATTGCTTCCCGTTCAGGTAAGCTACTGATATTTTTTATTAAAGCCTGTTGAAACGAATCATTAGCCTGTTCTTCATATAAATGGTCATCTTGCTTATCATCCGCAGTGACCAAAACATCCTCAGAAACGCCTAAATCTTCGATACCAATAATTCTGCCACTGCTGACATCACTCAGCATATGGTGATATTCATCTAAAGTTATATCAAGTTTTTCAGCAACTTCAACATCTTTTACGTCGCGACCCAATTCTGCCTCTAATTCGGCGATTGTTTCAGCAATTAATCGGGCATTGCGATGAACTGAACGTGGGGTCCAATCGCCACGACGCATTTCATCCAGCATAGCACCACGAATCCGAATGCCGGCAAAAGTTTCAAAACTTGCCCCTTTGCTGCTATCAAAATTCTTGGCAGCTTCAATCAAACCTATCATGCCTGATTGGATTAAATCGTCGACCTGCACACTGGCAGGCAATCTGGCTAATAGATGATAGGCGATTCTTTTCACCAGTGGTGCATGTTTTTCGACCAACTGTTGCATTCGATCTGCAGCACCGTAGGCTGCCAGGCGACTATTCACGCCAGGCCCCGGTTTGCCGATTGCCCTTGCACCAGCTGTTCCAGAAAAAATTCCAGATGACCCGACGCACTTGGCGGCACCGGCCACTGTACCGCACGGGTTGCCAGCGTTTTAATCGCCAGCGACGCCGGTGTTTTTGGAAAGGCGTCGACAAAAGCTTTTTGCTTTCTGGCCGCCTTACGAACATTTTCATCAAATGGAATCGTCGCGACTAATTCCAGCGTCACATCCAGAAAACGGTCAGTGACCCGGCTCAGCTTGGCAAATAATTCCTGGCCTTCTCTTAGGCTTCGTACCATATTAGCCACGATTTTAAACTTTTGCACCGAATGTTCCCGGCTGAGAATTTTCATCAGGGCATAAGCATCGGTGATGGAGGATGGTTCATCACAAACCACCACCAAAACATCTTGTGAGGCGCGGGAGAAGCTTAATACCATGTCAGAAATACCGGCAGCAGTATCCACCAGCAAAATATCAAATTGGGTTCTTAATTCGGAAAAAGCCCGGATCAGACCGGCATGTTCGGCCGGGCTTAATTCAGTCATCGACTGGGTTCCGGACGTTGCAGGGACAATTTTAATGCCAAACGGACCTGTCACCAGAATATCGTCAAGCTCAGCTTCGCCGGATAATACATGGGATAAGTTACGCTCAACTCTTAAGCCAAGCATCACGTCGCAGTTAGCAAGGCCTAAGTCGGCATCTAACACCAGCACACGTTTTCCCATTTGCGCCATTGCCATGGCGAGATTCAGCGTAACGTTGGTCTTACCGACGCCGCCTTTACCCCCTGTCACTGCAATAACTTTTACCATCTGCTGCTTCATTCTTCTCAGGCCACTGGCTTGATCGTAAGTTAATTCATGATTATGCATAGGTCTCTTCCGCTCGCATCATCCCATCCTGATACCACTGATGACCCGAACTATTGTGTGCCATGCGTAGTTGTTCTGCCTGAGCGACCATCACAGCTGCTTCGGCAATATCGATATCCTCAGGTACCCGCTGACCATTGGTCAAATAACTGACGGGTAAAGCATTTTGAATTGCGACGTTAATGATCTCACCGAGACTTAAGCATTCATCAAGTTTGGTGAAAATACAACCCGCCAGGGTAATTCGTTTAAAATGCTCCACTGCCTCTTGCATGACACGCGCTTGCGATGTCGCAGACAATACCAGATAACTTTTTATTTTGACACGCGAATTATGCACTAAAGCTGAGAGATTTTCAGCAAGTCTGACATCTCTTTGGCTCATTCCGGCGGTATCTATCAAAATTAATTTGCGCTGACCTAATGAAGATAACAATAGACCGAGTTCTTCATGATCACGAGCTTGTTTCACCGGACAACCAATAATTCGGCCAAAAGTGGCTAATTGTTCAAAAGCACCGATGCGAAATGTGTCAGTGGTAATCAGCGCGACCTGATCGGCGCCATGACGTTTGGCAAATTGCGCCGCCAGTTTTGCCACTGTGGTCGTTTTGCCGACCCCTGTCGGTCCAACCAGGGCGATGACACCACCACGGCGCATAATATCATCATTGGTGGTGGTCAATTGGCCGGCCAATAAGTCCAGCGCACAGCGCCAGGCATCGGCATCATTTAAATCTTCCGGCATAAAACAGGCAAGCTGATCCGCCATCGCTTCTGACAAACCCAATTGGGTTAATTGTTCAATCACCAGCGCGCGCACTGGTTCGCGCCTGGCTAAATCCTGCCACATCAACCCTGACACCTGATGTTGCAGCAATTGTTTCATCGACTGCATTTCCTGCCGCATGGCGTCAAACTGCTGCTGCATCTGACTGGCTTGCTGTTTTTGCAGCGCAGACAACTCGTGCAAATTCGGCCCTTGCGCGACAGAATTCTGACGCTCTGGCGCCGCACCAGGCCTGGCAGCAAAAGCGCGCAGCTTATCCTGGCCGGCGGATGGTTGGTTTTTTGACGCTGTGGCAGTAGGCGCAGTTGGAGTAGCCGCTTGCTGTTGTTTAATCATTTGTCGCGCCAGCAGGGCTCTGAGCGAATCTGCCGGCGGCGCTTCGCTTGGTTCATCTTCATCATCAATCCGGATATCAAACCGACTTTGTGCCGGCGCCGGTGCCGCAGCTGCAGTCTCCTTTGCCTTGATTGGCGCGGCTTCCGGGTCCACAGCCGCCACAATTTCGACGCCGCCGGCGACTTTTTTATTCGACAGAATAATCGCATCCGGTCCTAAAAATTCTTTAACTTCCGTTAAAGCAGTGCGCATATCTTTGGCTACAAAGCGTTTGATTTTCATGATTTAACTCCTAACTTGCCTGCCCTACCACACTGACAATCCGTACTTGTTTGTCATCCGGGATTTCCTGATAGGACAATACCCGCAGTCCTGGAATAGTGTATTTCACGAATCGTGCCATTACTGCGCGTAAAATACCGGAAGTCAGTAATACTGCCGGCTCGCCGCTTAATTCCTGTTGTTGACTGGCATCGCGCAGCGATTGCTGGATCCGCTCCGCCAAACCAGGTTCAATGCCGGAACCATCGTTACCAGCCGCTTGCATCGATTGATGCAGCATTTGTTCCAGCTCAGGCGCAAAAGTCATCACCGCGATTTCATCCGCTGAACCCGCCACTTCCTGCACGATCAGACGCCGCAAGGCAATCCGGCAAGCTGCAGTTAACACGTCAATGTCCTGACTACGGGCGCCATAGTCCACCAGCGTTTGCACCACGGTACGCATATCGCGGATAGGCACGCCTTCATGCAACAGGTTTTGCAGCACTTTCACCACGGCGGTCAGAGGCAGGGTATCAGGGACTAACGCCTCAACTAGTTTGGGTGAAGATTTGGCCAACATATCCAACAAATTTTGCACTTCTTCATGACCGAGCAGACTAGCTGCATGGTTACTGAGGATCTGACTCAGATGGGTGGCGACCACTGTGGCCGCATCAACCACGGTGTAACCCAGGGTTTGGGCATGTTCACGCTGATTTTTCGGGATCCAGACGGCATCGAGGCCAAACGCCGGATCTTTGGTGGCAATGCCTTTTAAGGTCCCAAACACCTGACCCGGGTTAATCGCCAGCTCATTGTCATGCCGTAACTCGGCATTACCACTGGTGACTCCCATCAACGTCACGCGATAGGTATTCGGTTCCAAATCCAGATTGTCGCGAATATGCACCGCTGGAATTAAAAAGCCGAGTTCCTGCGATAATTTTTTCCGCACCCCTTTAATCCTGGCGAGTAACTCTCCCCCTTGCGATTTATCCACCAGCGGGATCAAACGATAACCAACTTCCAACCCAATAATGTCGACACCCTGCACATCATCCCAGCTGATTTCTTTTTGTGTTGAGGTTTCAGTCCCTGTAGCAGGCAGCAATTCTGATTTGCCATCTTGCGCTGCCTTAGATGGATTTTGTTGTTGATAATGGATGTAATAAGCGGCGCCACCGACGACTGCGGCCAACGTCAGAAAAGCGACATGCGGCATGCCGGGCACTATGCCCATAATAAATAACAGCGTTGCTGCAACCACCAGCACTTTGACATTGCCCAATTGGCCGGACATTTGTTTGCCCATATCGGCATCTTTATTTTGCCGCGTGACAATAATGGCGGTACCGATGGACAACAACAGGCCAGGGATCTGCGCCACCAGACCATCACCGATGGTCAGAATAGTGTAAATTTCCAGCGACTGACTAAAAGGTAAATCGTGTTGGATCATGCCGATAAACAAGCCACCGACCAGGTTAATGGCTACGATCACTAAACCGGCAATAGCATCCCCTTTAACAAACTTGGTAGCACCATCCATCGAACCATAGAAATCCGCTTCCGAAGTCACTTCTTCCCGTCTTTTTCGCGCCTGGTCCTGGTCAATAAAGCCGGAGTTTAAATCGGCGTCAATGGCCATTTGTTTACCCGGCATCGCGTCAAGGGTAAAACGTGCGGTCACTTCGGCAATCCGGCCGGCACCTTTGGTAATCACCACAAAGTTGATAATAATCAGGATCAGAAACACCACGATACCAACGGCAAAATTGCCACCGATCACCACATGACCAAAAGATTCAATCACCGCACCGGCGGCGCCAGGCCCGTTATGGCCTTCCAGCAACACCACCCGGGTACTGGCGACGTTCAGGGCTAACCGCAAAATAGTCGCGACCAGCAATACTGAAGGGAAAATGGCAAACTCCAGCGGTTTTTTCACATAAATCGTCACCAGCAGTACCACCAGCGCCAGTGCGATATTAAAAGAGAACAGCATGTCCAGCAGCAAAGGTGGCATTGGCAAGACCACCATCGCCAGCGCAGCCATGATCACCAACGGTGTGGCAAAGCCTTTTAAATGAACCAGATGGCTGCGGTCAAAGCCTTGGATTGCCTTGGGAAGCTGCATAAATTACCCGTTAAAAAATTGACGCTCTACGCCTCTAAGGCAAAAAACGTTCCACAATGGCAATTCAACAGGCAATTAAGGGGGCGAGTCACAGTAATGCGCGCTGGACTTGCGCGCAACCCTGTTAATGACGGAAACCTTCCGGAATAGGTAACTCTTTCGCCAGCGCTTTTGGCCGCTGACCTTTGCCACGCTGATAGACTTTCAGTTGATAGACATAAGCCAGCACCTGAGCCACAGCTGCGAATAATTGTTCCGGAATAGGATGATCCAGCTCAGTGGTAAAATAAATCGACCTCGCCAGCGCCGGTGACTGCACAATAGGCACTTTATTCGCTTCGGCGATTTGCCGGATATACATAGCGACTTCATCCACACCTTTAGCCACTACCACCGGGGCGCGGAATTTACCATGCTCGTATTTCAGCGCCACCGCATAGTGCGTTGGGTTGGTCACGACCACATCCGCTTTTGGCACCGCTTCCATCATCCGTCGTCTGGACATCTGAATTTGTAAACTACGGATCCGGCCTTTAATTTCCGGGTTACCTTCCGAATTTTTGTATTCGTCTTTGACTTCCTGCTTGGTCATTTTCAGCTGTTTATGATGATTCCAACTCTGAAAAGGTGCATCAACAGCAGCAATCACCAGCATGCTGGAGCAGAGCCCGAAAAACAACCAGCACAGCAAGTACATAGCCGCCGCAATATCATCCGGCGTACTCATCATCGACAGGGCCATAATGTCCTGAAAATACAGCTGCAGCAACACATAAGCCAAACCACCGATGACCACGACTTTGAGCACACTTTTTAACAGCTCCATCAGCGCCTGAGTACCAAACATCCGCTTTAAGCCGGCAACTGGATTTAGCTTAGAGGCTCGAAAACTGGCACTGTACCAGGCGAAATTGTAGCCACCTAGCAGGGTATTACCGACGACACCGGCAATCAGGATCAGGGCAAATAATTTCAGCAGCGGTGGCGTAATTTCACTCAGCGAGGCGCCCATAACGGTGAACATAGAATTTGGATCAAAGATATCTTTGGCATTCATGGTCAGCAAACGTTTGCAAACCACGAGCACTGTTCTGGCCAGTTCCTGGCCAAACATCAGAATACCCACACTGCTACCGAGCAACACCAAAGCTGTCGCTAAATCCTTGGAGCGGGCTATATTGCCCTTTTCCGCCGCCTCATCAAGTTTTTTACTCGTGGGGTCTTCGGTCTTTTCCATATCGCTGTCGGCAGCCATCAGCGTCTCCTTCTAGCAACCAATCAGCTTGCAGGTATATTCAATACCGTGCTGCCATTGCAGGTTAAAGTGATAAGCGAAAGTATCCATCGTCAGCCACATAATGATGAGACCTGACAACATGGTAATGGGAAAACCTATCGAGAAAATGTTTAATTGCGGCGCAGCTTTGGTCATCACACCCAGCGCCAGATTTACCACCAGCATGGCCGTGACCGGTGCCAGCACAATCGCCAGCGACGCCGAAAAAATCCACAAACCAAATTCAGCAATAGTCCAGTAATGGGATACATCCCACCAGCCGCCATCAATTGGCAAGGAAGTGAAACTAAAGACCACCATCTGAAACATCACCAAATGGCCGTCCATCACCCAAAACAGCAAAGTGGCCAGAATGAGATAAAACTGACCAATAGCCGGCACACTGACACCACTGGAAGGGTCCACCATCGAAGCAAAGGCTAAACCGGTCTGAGTTGCCAGAATTTGACCGGCCTGGATAAAGGTGTTGATAAACATCATCGAAATAAAACCAATGGCCAGGCCGATAATCATCTGCTGCAGCACCTGGATCACGGTATTAAACGACATTAAATTGACATCTTTTACCGGTGGGATCACCGGCATAATCAGCAAGGTGAATACCACCGCCAGCCCCATTTTGATTCGACCTGGCACTGTTTTGGCCCCTATGCCCGCCATCAGCGCAAACATGGCGGCAATGCGGGTGAGCGGCAACAGAAAGTCGGCAATGCCCTGCAGTAAAATGGCGAGCGGAAACTCCATCTTAGCTCACCACTGTCGGAATACTGAGGTAAAGCCCAATGGTGTAGTCCATCAGCGTTTGGGTCATCCAGTGGCCGCCGTAAATCAGCGCCAGCAGGGTCACTATCAAGCGTGGCAAAAAACTTAAGGTTTGTTCGTTAATGGAGGTTGCCGCCTGAAATATCGCCACCAGCAAACCAACCAGTAATGATGGCACAATAATGACGCCAACCATCAGGATCACCAGATAAAGCGCATTATTGAGCACATCAACATAAACTTCAGGTGTCATGTTAAGTCCCTACCCCCATAACTGGTGGCCAGACTCCCCATCACTAACAACCAACCGTCGACCAACACAAACATCATCAGTTTAAACGGCAACGAAATAATCATCGGCGACAACATCATCATCCCCATGGCCATTAGCACGCTGGCAACCACCAGGTCGATAATTAAAAACGGGATAAAAATCATAAACCCAATCTGAAAAGCTGTTTTGAGTTCACTGGTGACAAAAGCCGGGATCACAATGGTGATCGGATAATCGCTGTGCTGTGCCACTGGCGGGTGGCCGGCAATATCAGCAAAGGTTTCCAAATCTTTCACCCGGGTTTGATGCAGCATAAAAGCTTTCATTGTCACTATGGCGGTATCAAAAGCTTGTAACGAGGTGATATCTTCTTTTAAGTAAGGCTGAATCGCCTTGTCATTTATCTCTTTAAACTGCGGCGCCATGATAAAAAACGTCATAAACAAGGTGATGCCAATCAGCACCTGGTTGGACGGACTTTGCATCAAACCTATCGCCTGGCGCAAAATTGCCAGGACGATGATAATGCGGGTAAAGCAGGTCATCATGATCAGCATGGCAGGCAAAAAACTCAGTGCCGTCATCATCGCCAGCACTTGCAGGGTCACACTGTATTCCTGGCTACCGTCAGGGTTGGTGGTGACTTGCAGTGCAGACAGGCCGGAGTTATCAGCCAACACTGCCGGGCTTAACAGCACCAGCAGTACAAACAACAATCGGAGCATGGCATTTTTCTATTTTTTCAGGAACGATTGTAACTGCGTATGAAAATCTGATGCCAACTTTTCTTCAGGGAGGGGAGTTTCGAGATCAAACAGGAAATTAATTTGTTGTGCCGTCACGCCTAAAACACGTTGTTTTCCTTGCATTTCAATAACTAACAGTCGTTCACGCTGACCAATATTCAGCGTCGCAACAATGCGAAAATGTTTATTGCCGGGTAGCTTGAGCTGCATTTTTTTATAGAAAAAGGCCAGTAACAACACCAACCCCACCACCAGTGCCAAAGAAATGACGATCTGGCCAACCCCTGGTAACGCATTGGCTCTGGCTTGTTCAGCACCTTTGGTCGCTGTGGCTGGCACTGTGGCAACCGGTTCTTTGGTCGCGTTGGTTTGTTGTTGATTGCTGTCTGTTGCAGCTGACTCAGTGACAGGTGCTGCTGTTGTGACAGGTGCTGCTGTTGCTGGCTCAGCGGCCTGAACCTCGTCAGAAGTCAGCGCCGTGCTCAGCAACAGCATGCTGAGCAACACCAGAGCGGAATACTGCTTAACCAAACCAAATAACCCCATTAGCGTAACTTCTTAATCCGTTCAATCTGGCTAATCACGTCGGTTAAACGAATACCAAATTTATCGTTCACGACCACCACTTCACCATGGGCAATTAAAGTGCCGTTCACCAGCACATCCAGCGGCTCACCAGCCACCCGCTCTAATTCGACCACTGAGCCCTGGTTCAACTGCAGCAGATTACGGATACTGATTTTGGCCCGGCCCACTTCCATTGAAATAGTGACCGGAATATCCAGAATAGTTTCCAGCTTGCGTTTTTCATCGGCGCTAATGGTCGACCGGTCTTCCTGTAACTCTTCTAATTCAACGGCTTGAGCGCCATCACCACCTTCAGCCTCGGCTAAAGCGGCCGCCCACTCGTCCATCGTATCTTTATCATCAGCCATTACCATTTTTCCTCTAACCGTTCAGATAAAATCAAATCTGCTTCTAATTCACTGATGTCAGCATCACTATCCAAGCGACGCCCCCCTTTGGTAAATACATGCATCTCTGATTTAACCGATTCCGGCCTTTTAATTTTTTCAATAATTTTTAATGCCACATTGTCACGTGAACGGCCCATTTTGGCGCGGTAAGTAGGTAAATCTTCAATCAGTACCGTGATATGTTCCGGCACTTCAATCGGAATAATATCGCCGGCCTGTAAATTCATCACTTGCTCCAGCGTCAAATCAACATCCATCATCTTGGTGGTTAAATTGACTTTGACATCCATAATTTCATCCCTGAGCGCTTTACTCCAGCGCAGATCCGTATCCTCTTTATCGCTCTGCACACCGGCATCAAGCAATTCCCGGATCGGCTCCAGCATTGAATACGGCAAGGCGACATGGAAATCACCACCACCACCATCCAGTTCGATATGGAATGAGCTGATAACGACCACTTCAGTCGGACTGACGATGTTGGCCATCGCCGGGTTCACTTCGCTATCCAGATATTCGAAAGAAACGTCCATCACCGGCGCCCAGGCTTCTTTGTAATCTTCAAAGATCAGCTTCAACAGCATTTGAATAATACGCCGTTCAGTCGGAGTAAATTCCCGCCCTTCAATTTTGGCGTGATAACGACCATCCCCACCAAAAAAGTTATCCACCAGAATAAACACCAGTCGTGCTTCCATGGTGATGAGGCCCGTGCCTTTAAGTGGTCTGAACCTGACCATGTTCAAACTGGTGGGCACAAACAAGGTATGCACATATTCACCGAACTTAATCATCTGCACACCATTGATCGACACTTCGGCGGTGCGGCGCATCATATTAAACAGACTGATGCGCATATGGCGGGCAAAACGTTCGTTGACCATCTCCAGCGTCGGCATCCGACCCCGGACAATACGGTCCTGCGAAGAAAAGTCATATTCAAATGCCGAACGTCCGCCGGCACCGGAACTATCTTCTATCTCTTCTTCTTCGACGTCATCAACACCATGTAATAGCGCATCAATTTCGTCTTGTGACAGTAAATCAGTCAACTGGTTAACCCTCTGGTTGTCTGAACGGACTTATTGCATGACAAATCCGGTAAATAACACTTCTTCTACCACCATCGAACCGGCGACCCCAATCAGGGCATCCTGCACATCTTTTAATGCGGCAGCTTTTAAACTGTCTTTGCCGGCTGCAGTCACCAGATCATCGGCATTGCCTTTACTGAAAGTCCTAAGCATGGTGCTTTCAATCAGCGGAATATGCTGTTTGGCGGTTTCTTCATTGTTCTGACCGCGAACCAGCAATTGTACCTTGATCTGGACTAAGCGGTCGCGAGCGGCACCTGGCACATTAAATACAAAAGGTCTTGGCATCGACACATAAAGCGCGGTACCGACCTGAGCCGCAGCGCCTTCAGCCGGCGCATCAGTGGCTGCAGGTGCAGCTGGCGCAGCGCCATCCGCCGGCGTCACTGCTGCATCTGCTGCCGGTGGCGGTTCTTCACCGCCACTTAATAAAAAGTAACCAGCGCCGCCCCCCAGTAATAGCACTGCGGCAGCTGCGATGATGATGATTTTTTTCTTTTTCCCACCGCCATCGGCGATTTCGAGTTCTTTTTCCCCAGCCATATCCACTCCGGTTAAGACGGCAATTTTTCTATTATTTACCGCATATCCCGGCAAACGCAATCATCATGACATCAACTGCTGGATTTACCAGCGTAACATCAGTCTCAGGCGTAATAATCCACCATCCGGTCAGAACTGCGAAGCGTGACCTGCTGCGGTAAAGCTTCATCAACCAGCTCAGTATTAGCCAATTGCCGGGAACTTGCTTTGGCTTGTTTTTCGCCTTGCTGTTGTTGCTGCTGCTGTTGCGAGACCTGACTGTCCGTCAACTCAACACCTTGTTGCTGCAACAATTCTTTTAATCTTGGCATCTGTTGTTCTAATGCCTCTTTTGCCTGCGCTTGCTGCACCACAAATTGCACCGACAATTGATCCTGCTGCAAATTCACTTTGATTTGCACCGAACCAAGTTCTTCCGGCGCTAAACGGATTTCTGCACTCTGGATTTTTTGTTGCACCTGATACATCACCCGATCTTTCAGTTGTGCTGCAGCTTGTGGTTCCTGTAAATACAGAGTCGGTAACTGTGCTTCCGCCGTTTTTAACGCTGCGGTTTGACTGGCGGCACTGCTCTGTTGGGTTGCCAGAGCAGGACTGTGCGCTTGTTGCGCCGGCGTCAATAGCGGGGATTTATCGCCACCATTGGCTGTCAGACTCTGGAACTGCTGCTCTGGTAATGCGTTGGTCAAAGCTGCACTGAAGGCATCGCTACGCCCTGACTGCTGGCCGTTTTGTACTGACACAGCTTCGGCACCAGTGGCTTGTTCTGCTTTAAATTGTTGTTGTTTGCTCAGCGCATCAGCAGCATTCGCCGCTTTTTGGTGATCGGCAAAACTTAACTGAGCGGCATTGGTCATGGCTTGTTGCACCGGCGCAGCCGTGGGCTGCCGCTCTGCGTTGAGCACAACCTCAGTTTGCAGCGCGCCATCCGCCACTGTCTGACTGTTTTGCTGGGCGAGTTGCTGTGGTGTGGTCACTACAGCTTCTACCCGGCTCTGCCCGGCTTTATCGTTCAACAGCGTTTTTTCTGCCAGCTGAGCAACTGACTGCGGCTCAGAAGCCGTGTTGTCAGCCTGGGTTGTTAACATTAGCAGCTCTGTTGCGGCACTTTGTCCCGCCGGCTTTGCCTCAGATTGTGACGCTGACGTCGACAGGGCTTCCAGGTTCAGCGCTGCGTCTTGATGTTTTCCGGCTTGTGCGGCGCCATTTGGCAACATCAGCTCAGGCTGTGGCTTCGCATCTGGCGTGTTCGCAGCTGCTGACGCTGTTGGTTGCTCTGATTGTGGTTCTGTTGCGGCCACTGCTGCGGCTGCTGTTGGCTGCGCTGCAGTGGGTTTTAACCCAGCCAGTGCCGGGCTGCTTTGCTCCGCCTGCGCTTTGGCCTCAGCACTTAAGGCCATGCCAGCCTGCAGACTGCTATCGGACTTTTCGGTGGACAGCTGCTCAGCTGCACTCTGAAGGTTGGCAGCGGTTTTAACCTCGCCCTGGGTCAAGGTTGCCGAATATTGTTCCGCCGCTGAAATTAACTCTAACCAAGGGGAACCCACAGCGGCCAAGGCCGGATCAGTGCTGTTAGCGACCTGACCGGCATCAGGTAACAGCGCTGCAGTGATTGCACTGTTTTCTGTATCGGTCTGGTTCTGAGCCAAGGCTAACTGAAGGAGCTGCGCGTCAGATATCACCGTTTCAGTCGCGGATGCCGTTGCCGGCAACGCAGGGGCTACCGGCAAAAGCTCCGGGGTTTTGCCGGTATCTGCGGCGCTGACCTTTTGCCTTATTAATGCTGTGACATCCACTGCAGCGGCAATTTCCTGCCCCGCTGACGTGGCGGTTGAGGGACCTGCCGACGGCGCCGCCAACTGCTCTGCCATTTCGTCGGCAAAGACACTGGCAAAACCGCTCTCTTCCTGCATAGACAAGGACGCAGCATCAGACTTTTTGCCTGCAGCAACAGATGTTTCAGCATTTAACATAAAAAACTGCATATCTACACTCATCTCGCCCCCGGAACCTCGGTGCTACATTCACGGCCACGCCTGGTGGTCATTTGTTTCATCGTGAATAAGCAGCAAAAGCTATGCCATTAGTATGAGCCTGCCTGCAGACGACGGAAATATTGTTGCGTGGCAATTTCGTCCAGCATTTTTTGCTCAACTTTATCTGCCCGCAGCCGTATCGCCAGTAATTCTTTATCAATCAGCAGTTCCATTGCTTTACGTTTGCGTTGCATCAGCACCCAGGCCACCCGCCGTTTTTCCGTCACTTCCCGCGCCTGCTGCACCTGCATATTCTGCTGTTCCAGGGCCTGATCCAGCTTGGTAATAAAATTCAGGTACTGGTTAAATTGCCGGCTTTGTACCCCCTGCGCGCCCCGCTCCTGACATTGGCGGATATAATCGGTGCGGTAGTTGGCCAGCCCCTGATATTTTTGCTGCGCGTTATTGGCAAACTGTAAGGCCTGCAGATATTGCGCCTGCAGTTTCTCTTCTTTTTCCAGCTGTACTTTGGCCAGTAATTGTAATTGTGCCAGTGCCATCTTTAGAATCCTCGACCCGCTGGGATCAGCTGCGCCAGTGCGGTCAGACTGTCATCGTAAGGGATCACGTCCGTCATCCCCTGTTGTAAAAATTTATTAATTTTGGGCATCAGTTGCATTGCGCTATCGAGCATCGGATCAGAGCCGCGGACATAAGCGCCGATGGCGATTAAATCTTTGCTCTGGCTATAACTGGCGTACATTTGTTTAATCACTCTTGCCAGGGCCTGATGTTCCGGGCTGGTGACTGCCGGCATCACCCGACTGATGGATTTTTCGATATCAATGGCCGGGAAATGGCCGCTGTCGGCCAAATGGCGGGATAACACAATATGGCCGTCCAAAATGGCCCGCGAGGCGTCTGCGATCGGATCCTGCAAATCGTCGCCTTCGGACAACACCGTATAAAACGCCGTAATAGAGCCCTGGCCTTCAGCACCGTTACCAGCCCGCTCTACCAGTGCCGGTAATTTGGCAAACACTGAGGGTGGATAGCCTTTAGTAGCAGGAGGCTCTCCCACTGCCAAAGCAATTTCGCGCTGCGCCTGGGCATAACGGGTAATAGAATCAAGCAGTAACAACACATCCAGGCCCTGATCCCGAAAATATTCGGCAATTTGTACCGCGGTTTCGCAACCTTTTAATCGCATCAGCGGTGACACATCAGCTGGTGCTGCGACCACCACCGAACGTTTGCGGCCTTCTTCGCCCAGAATTTCATCAATAAATTCTTTCACCTCGCGGCCGCGCTCACCCACCAGCCCGACCACGATCACATCAGCGGCAGTGCCTCTGGTCATCATGCCAAGCAAGACTGATTTACCAACGCCGGAACCGGCAAATAACCCCATCCGCTGGCCCTTACCGACAGTAATAATACTGTTGATGGCACGCACCCCGACATCCAGCGGTTGTCGGATAGGTTTACGTTGTAATGGATTGATGGGTGTTTTTTTGCCCTGACTGTATTCCATCGCCAGCACCGGCCCGCCGCCATCCAGCGGTTTACCGGCACCGTCAATGACCCGGCCCAGTAACGCCATACTCAGTGGGACGCCTTTGTAGTCAACCAGTGGTGTGACCCGGGCGCCGGGTACTACGCCCGTGACATCATCTTTAGGCATCAGGAAAATCCGATCCTGGGCAAAACCAACCACTTCCGCCTGTAACAGACCGCCAGCAGTTTCAACCTCACAGGTCTGGCCTATGGCTGCGCTGCAGCCGGTGGCCTCCAACGTCAGGCCGACCACTCTGACTAAGCGGCCGGCGACCACAGGCCGGTTGAGCTTGATAAATTGCTGCTGTGATTTTAGCCGTTCGGCCAGTGTCAGATTCTGCATACTGCATCCATCAGGTTGGCCCGGACTTCGCTGGCAGGCGCGTCAGTTTTCTGACGCTGGCAAACCGGCCACGGGCGATATCACCGGCTCTTGCAAAAAGTGCTCCAGCGAAGCCTGTAATCTGGTTTTTAAACTGCGATCGACACTGGATTCTTTGGTTTCAACCCGGCAGTCACCGCGCGACATGGCCGGTTCTGCTCTGAGTTGCCACTGCCGCTGTGCCAGCTCATCACTGTTGTAGTGTTGGGTTATCACCGCTAAATCGGCCGGATGTAATTTAATGATTAAATTTTCGGCCTGATAAGGTAAAGCCTCCACAGCTTCACGCAAGCTTTGCAAAATCAACTGCGGATTGGTGGTCACTTCAACGCCAATCACCGCCTGCGCCATCGCGAGTGCCAGCTCCAGTAACGCCTGCTCCACCTGCTGATCCACTTTTGCCAGTGGTTGTTGCAATTGCGCCAACAAAGCCTGCAGTTGGCTTAGTTGCTCCCGGATCAAAGCTTCCCCTTCGGCCAGCCCCTGTTTTTTACCTTCGGCCTGGCCCTGGGCTGTGCCATCTTGTAAACCTTGTTCCCGACCTTCCTGATAACCCTGACTAAAACCTTCTTCTTTCCCTTCGGCAAAACCTTCGTCATAGGCAGCCTGGCGAATTTCTTCCAGATCTTCGGCTGTCAGCGGTTTTAACTCTGGTGTATCCGGCTTATTCGCCGGACGTTGGCCCGGCATTGATTTTGGTTTAAAAAAAGCGTTGGTGCGCACTGTTTCATGCTGCACGTCAACGCCTGGTTGGGCCGCACCAGCCGTGATTTGGTTGCTATCTTCATCTTGCCCCGCCGGGGTTGGCCAGTCTTTTAACAAGTCCATCACTCCCGGTTCCGGTTGAAAGGTGCGTTTTGGCATAAAAGCATTGCCGGACATCTTGCGTACTCCAGAGACTCACCGGCTGACGGCAGTAACCACTGCGTCAGCCTTTTTCAGCGATGTTAGAGGAAATCTTCGCCGCCGCCGCCGCCCAGCATAATTTCGCCGGCATCGGCCAGCCGTCGCGCCGTCGATAGAATTTCTTTTTGCGCCGTTTCCACTTCGCTGACGCGCACCGGCCCCATAGCTTCGAGGTCGTCCGCCAACATTTCGGCCGCCCGTTTCGACATATTTTTCAGGATCTTCTCTTTTAAGTTTTCATCGGCACCTTTGAGCGCCTTCATCAACACATCCTGCTGTACTTCGCGCAAAATCGACTGAATAGCACGGTCGTCGACTTCCAGTAAGTTTTCAAACACGAACATCAGATCCTGAATTTGTTGCGCCATTTCTTCATCATGCTCGCGGATAGAATCCATCAACTGACCTTCGACGTTCGTGTCGAGGTAGTTCATGATGTCGGCAGCTGCTTTTAAGCCGCCCATTTTGGCTGCTTGTGCGCCAGCCTGGCCGGCAAACTGTTTCTCCATAATTTCGTTCAGCTCTTGCAAGGCTGCCGGTTGCACTTCTTCCAGGTTGGCGATACGCATGGTTAAATCCAGCCGCACTTTTTCCGGGAATTGTGACAGAATCTCCGCCGACTGCTCCGGTTCCAGATAAGACAACACAATAGTCTGGATCTGCGGGTGTTCGTTGCGGATGATATTGGCCACCTGTTTCGAATCCATCCACTTCAATGAGTCCAGGCCTTTGGCACCACCGCCCAGAATAATCTGGTCAATCAAATTCGAGGCTTTTTCTTCACCCAGTGCCGCCGTTAAGGCACGGCGGATAAATTCTTCGCTCTGGAAGCCGATGGTACTGAAATTCTGGATCTGCTCGATAAAAAGCCGGTGTACCGCAGAGATTTTCGCCTGGTTCAGATCCTCAATCGAGGCCATCGCCATGCCCACTTTTTGCACCTGCTTTGGTTCCAGATGTTTTAAAATCTGGGCTGCATCCTCTTCTGACAGACTGAGCAGCAGGATAGCGGCTTTTTCAACGCCATCTAATTTGCCGACATCAAAGGCCGGTTTGTTATCAACATTACTCATCTTCAGCCAACCAATTTTTCACGACCAGAGAGGATAATTCAGGTTCGTTCGCTACTAAAGCACGCACCGCTTTTAATAAATCTTCGTCACCATGCAGATCCGGCAACATCAGGGTACCATCCGCCGCAAAACCAACCGACTTCGCATCAAACTCTTTCGACAGCATATCAATGGTATCGTCGCCTAAGTCCAGACCGCGGGATAATGAATTTTCATCATAAGCGTCACTGGTATCCTCAGGATAGATCAGTTTCTTCAGCATTGGTTTCACTACGGCCAGGATCAGGGTGATAATCACCAGCGCTGCAGCTGCTAACCTGACCACTTCCAGGAACCAGGGTTGCTCGAAGAATGGAATTTCCCGGGCTTGCGCCAGCACTTCGCGGGTGAAAGGGACGGACACCACTTCAATGGTATCACCACGCTGCACATCAAAACCGATCCCGCCTTGTAATAACCGCCGGATATTCTGCAATTCAACCTGGGTACGTGCCACCGGGACTGCTGGCTGTTCACCTTCGGCCACGCCAGCTTTATAGTCTACCGCCACTGACACGCTGATACGACGGATCACGCCGGATTGCTGCATCGAATGACTGATGGTGGTATCAAGTTCATAGTTCCGGGTCTGCTCTTTGCTATTACGGCCGGGCACAATCGGACTACTATTGCCGCCAGTGGCAACTTCCGGGATAGTTGAATCGACCGGCGGTTGATTTGACAGCGCGCCAGGGATCCCCATCGAGCCGCCACCGACACTATTTTCTTCCAGCGTCATTTCGCTGCGTACTGCCGGTAAGTCCGGGTTAAAACGTTTTTGCGTCTGCTCCAGGGTGGTGAAATCCATTTGCAGGTCGACCTGGGCGGTATAATTGTCGATGCCAAGCACCGGGATCAGAATAGAGTCAATTTTCTGCCGGTATTCTTCTTCCCGCTTTTGTTCAATTTCATACTCACGTTTTGAACGGGCAGAACTGGCATCTTGCGAACCGCTGTTTAACAAGCGACCATTCTGGTCAGTCACTGTCACTTTGGACGGTTCCAGTCCTTGTACCGCGGAAGCAACTAAATCGACAATGGCATCCACTTCACTGTCTTTAATAGATTTGCCGCCTTTGGCGCTGATCATCACTGTGGCTGACGGCGATTTCTCAGTGCGGGCAAAAATGTTTTCTTTTGGAATCGCCAACAGCACTCTGGCTCTGGCTACACTTTGAAATTCTTCAATAGTTCTGGCCAGTTGCTGCTCACGGCTGTGTTTTAATCTTTCCATCTCCAGCCGCTGACTGACGCCAAAACCACTGTCCTGCATCAAAATCTCTTCACCGCTGTTGGTCGATTTTTGTAAACCGGCCCGGCTTAACCCCAATTTGATTTGCTGATACTGATCCCCGGGCACCAGAATGACATTGCCCTCGAGTTTATATTCAACTTTCTGCCCATCCAGATAATCCAGATGTTGAATCAGTTCGGCGGTTTCAAAAGTACCCAGTGGCCGCAATTCAGGTTCGCGGGCCCACAGGATGATCAAGATGGCGATGGCAATACAAATCGTCAGCGCGACAATCAGCGTCAGCTGGCGGACAATGTCCATGCCACCCATAGCGCCGAGAAAGCCGGATTTCTGCTCTTGTTGGGTTTGATCTTCAGTCGCATTGTTAAAATCGTTGCCACTTAAGGTCAGTTCAGTTGATGTAGATTCAGCCACAGATTAATCCTCCCTCAAACCGGCATCGACATGACTTCTTTGTAAGCTTCAACCAGTTTATTACGCACCTGGACTGTCGCTTCGAAGGCAATAGATGATTTTTGACCGGCAATCATCGCCTGCGCCAGTGATACTTTTGGATCGCCCATTTCAACGGCTGTCGCCAGTTTGCCGGAGTCTTGCTGCAGGCCATTGACATTATCCAGTGCCATCTTAAATAAGGCGGAAAAATCCTGTTGGCTGCTATTGCCGACCTGGGAGGATGGCGATGGCATGTCATTGCTCAGACTACGGGCCTGTTTGGCAAAAGTCTGCATTTCCTGAAATAACGCGGCGCCTTTGATATCCATGAGTATTTACCTGTCACAACAGCTAGAAAGCCGGAATAACAAAATAAAGCACAAATCATGCCATCATTTATTTGTTGATTTTCAATTAGTTAGGCTTGGTTTTTATCTAATCGCAGAGTCAAAAAGCTGACACCTATCGGAGTGGCAGTACAGGATTAACGCAATACAAGACGGGGTTACCACGAAGTGCGACGTGCGTTGCCGGGAAATACTGCCAGATACTCAACATGGGTGGGTTTGAACCTTCGTAGGTTGGACTCGGCGCGCAGCGACAGTCCAACATGGCTGAAGGAAAAATTATCAACCATGATTGTCGGACTGCCCGGCAAGCCGGTCGCACTTCGTGGCAAGTCCGACCTTGTACAATATAAAGCTTACAAATCAATTAAATAAGCTTTATCCTGGTTATCAAGCCGGTAACTGAATACCAGACTCACGCATTCTGGCGAGTTTATAGCGTAAAGTGCGGGCACTGATGCCAAGCTTTTCCGCCACTTCTTTGCGTTTGTAAGCGCAGGCTTTCATGGTTTCCAGGATAATCCGGTGTTCCTGCTCGTACACTTCGGACTTAAACAGGCTCAAGTCCGGATCCAGATTCACATCAGCCACCGGTGTCGCCCAATCCTGGTCCGTCGAACCTGTTTCCAGCAAGATGTCGTCGGCGGTGATTTCACCTTCACTGTGCACAATCAGCGCCCGTTGCATCACATTATCCAACTCCCGCACGTTACCGGGCCAGTTATGCGCCAGCAGTTTCCGTTCAGCGGCGCTGGTCAGCAGCGGCACTGCTTCGCCTTGCTGCTGACAATGCCGTTCCAGCAAATGCTGACACAGCGGCAAAATATCGGCACTGCGCTGCGCCAATGCCGGCCAGGTCAGTGGGAATACATTCAGCCGGTAAAATAAGTCTTCCCGGAACAAGCCTTGTTGCACTGTTTGCCGTAAATCACGGTTACTGGTTGCAATGACCCGCACATCCAGTTTGATGGTTTTACGGCTGCCCAGCCGCTCAACTTCGCGCTCCTGCAATACCCGCAATAATTTAGCCTGCAGGTTTAAGTCCATTTCGCTGATTTCATCTAACAAAATGGTGCCCTGTTGTGCTTGTTCAAATTTACCAGGACAAGCCGCGATAGCGCCGGTAAAAGCACCTTTTTCATAACCAAACAAGGTCGACTCCAGCATATTCTCCGGAATGGCGGCGCAGTTAATGGCAATAAAAGGCCCGGCATGGCGAGGCGATTGCTGGTGAATATAACGCGCCAGCACTTCTTTGCCGGAGCCACTGGGACCAAGTACCATCACGCTGGCGTCAGAGCGCGCCACTTTAGCCGCCAGTTTCACCAACTGCTGACTGACAGGTGCGGCCACAATAGGCGCAAATGCCTCTACCGTCTCGACGGGTACATAACGGCTCACCATATTCACCAAAACTTCCGGTGCAAAAGGTTTTGCCAGATAATCGACGGCACCAAGCCGGATCGCCTGCACCGCATCGTTCACCGTGGCATAAGCCGTCATCATCAGCACAGGTAACTGCGGATAATTAAGTTTAATCGACTTGAGCAATTCAATTCCGGACACCCCTCCCATCTGGACATCACTGATCACCAGGCGGATTTTGTGTTGTTTGAGCAATTGCAATGCCTGCTCAGCGCTTTCTGCCGCAATGACCTGATACTGTGCCAGTTCCAGCGTATCCACCAGTGCTTCACGAAGGCCAGCGTCATCTTCGACCACCATAATGTTAGTGTGCTGCATGTGGGGCTCCTTCTGTAGTGTCAGTGTGATGCAGGTTGGGTTTATCCTGTCCCTGCGTCAGGTTGCTGTCGCTTGCGCCAAGGCAAACGGGTAGCAGTATTTCAAAACGGGCACCGCCGCCTGCTGCACTGATGCAACGGGCAATGCCGTGGTGTGAATTGGCAACCGCCTGTACCACCGCCAGTCCGAGGCCTGTGCCGTTGGCGCGGGTGGTAAAAAAGGGTTCAAAAATTTGTTGTTGCAGCTCAAGCGGAACCCCGGGGCCGTGGTCCTCGACCACCAGCCGGATATGCTGGCCGTCCGGATCCGGCAAGGCTGCCAGTAAAATCTGGGCGCCAGGGCCGGCATGTTGTAAGGCATTCTGGATTAAATTACCCAGCGCTCCGGTCAAAGCACTATGATTGGCCAATACCGCCAGATCAGGTTGTGGTAATTGCAACTGCAAGACACCGGCATGTTGTTGCACCAGCGGTTCAACCCCGCTGTAGACATCAGTCAGTAACTGTTGCATCGACAACACCGTCACCTGCTGCTCCCGCCCGGAGCGGGCAAACAGCAGCAAATCATTCACTTGCTGCTCCAGATCCAATAATCGGTGCAACAATTTATCCTGAAACTGCAGCCGGGCAGTTGGTGCTAGTTTCTGGTTTTTCAGATTTTGCGCGTACAACATGGCACTGGATAACGGCGTGCGGATTTGATGCGCCAGTGAGGCCATCATTTTACCAAGGGCTGATAAACGTTGCAGATGCGCCAGCCGGCTTTGTAGCTGCCGGGTCTCGGTCAAATCTGTCAGTACAATCAATTGACCTGGCTGGGGGTGCAAGGAAGTAATCGCCAACTGTACCCGGCGGCCATCATGTAATGAGACTTCCATGCCATCATCGCTGCGCGGCCGGAAACTGCGGGTAATCACGTCCAGCCAGCGCTGCCCGATCAGTGGCTCACCGAGCATCGCAACGGCAACCGGATTCGCTTGTTGCACCAGGCCGCGTGAATCCAGTACCACTACACCTGTCGGCAACAGCTGCAATAAATGCTGCAACCATAACAGCTGATGTTGAACAGGTTCTGCCGTGGCATCAGACTGTGGCAGTTGTTTCGGTCCTGAAGACAATAATGACGGGGCAGATAAACTGATATCGGCGATAGCCTTGGTCAGTCCGGCTTGCGGTTGGCCGGGCCAGCTCAGCACAGTCGCAACTTTGGGCGGCAGCATTTCAGCCGCACAGCGCCAGTCTGCGCCAGGCTCTGAGGCCAATTCAAACAATGGCTTGGCTGGCACAGCGTCAACTGCGCTGGTAAAAATTGTTGCAACTCTGGACATAAGGTTCACCGTCAATCAAACAGATTAACGGGTTGAAGCAGGATTTGTGCCAAGTAATAAATACTTAAATATCTGATGGTTAGGCAGCATTTTTACTGCCATTTTTTTGACTCAACGGCTAAGAGCTCAATAAAGCGCGCTGGTGAATGGTCGATTGCTGTTGCCATCAACCAGCCCGCCGCCGTTATTCAGCTGTGGTATCGAACTCATCGCGCGCCAGATTATATTTGCGCATTTTCTCCACCAGCGTGGTACGGCGCAGACATAAAATATCGGCGGCTCTGGCTACCACAAAATCATGCCGCTCCAGCGCCTGGCTGATTAAGGAGATTTCCAGATCGGCTAAAAACTGTTTTAGATCCAATCCATCATCCGGCAATAACTGTAAATCGGTGCCTGTTTGTGCACTGAACAGCTCATCGCTGCTGTCATCCTCATCCGCCATGCTCTGGAACATTTCATTGATAGCATCACGCTCCAATAATGCTTCCGGATAATGTGGCACATAAGTGTCGACATCCAGGTGGCGATATTTGTGCGGTAATTCAGCCACATCAATCACTTGCTGCGGATACATAATGGTCAGGCGTTCCACCAGATTGGCCAGTTCCCGCACGTTACCAGGCCAGGCATGCAGTTTTAAACTCTCGACCGCCCGTTCGGTAAACTTAATACTGTTTTGTCCCTGTAACTCCAGCCTATGCTGGAGTTCCTGTAACAATAACGGCAAATCCTCTGCCCGTTCTTTTAAAGCGGGTGTATCGATTGGAAACACATTTAACCGGTAAAATAAATCTTCCCGAAAACGGCCTTCAGCAATCATTTGCTCTAATTGGCGGTGGGTCGCTGCGATAATGCGTACATCGGCTTTAATTGGCTGACTGCCGCCGACCCGTTCATAAGTGCGCTCCTGCAACACCCGCAGTAATTTCACCTGCATCGGTAGTGGCATGTCGCCTATTTCATCGAGGAAAATGGTGCCACCTTGTGCTAATTCAAACCGCCCTTTGCGGGTCGAAATAGCACCGGTAAAAGCGCCTTTTTCATGACCAAACAGCTCACTTTCCAACAGTTCGGCCGGAATAGCACCGCAGTTGATCGGCACAAAAGGCCCTTCAGAACGATGGGATAATACATGGATATTACGTGCCACCACTTCTTTGCCGGTACCGGATTCACCCAGCACCAGCACGTTCGCATCTGTCCTGGCTACCTGCTGAATTAAGAATCTGACTTGTTGCATCTGCGCCGAAGCCCCCACCATACCAACAAAACGATGTTGCAGTTCATGCAGCCGCTGGCCTGGTAATAAGCGTTGATACTCCTGACAATCGCGCAAATGTTGGGTTAAGGAGGTATAAGCAAAAGGCTCGGTCAGCAGACCCACCACGTTGGCGTGATGTAACAGTGGTTTCAGGGTTTCGCCAAGCAATAAAAAAGCAGTCGCCGGATGTTGGCTGATGATAGCTTCGTGTTGTTGATCAACCAAAGCACCGAGCAGCACCACAGTTTTTGCATCCTGTGCCAGAATTTGCATTAATTCGGTTTGGCTGACCACCTGGTGTGACTCACTGACAAAGCCCAGAACTATGCTCAGTCGCTGCGCGCGTTGGTCTTGTTGATCAAGGATATATAACATCAGATGAAAAGCGCTTTGGTCAGCCCCGGATAAAAGTTATTTTTACAAAGCCAGCGCCAGCTTGCAAGTTTAAACGTTGATTTTTTGACGCTACTGTCAAAAAACCAACGTTTTGGAGGAAACTCAGGACGGCCGTTAGTTCAATAAGTTGGCCGCTTGCTCGGCTGAGACCCGACCCTGGCTTAACACAGCGATAGAAGATTTTTCGCGGATTTGGCTGGCAACCTGCTCAGAGACTGCTTGGGCATAATCTAAATCTTCAATCCGGCTGCGGGCCGCCTGGGTATTTTCATTCATATTCATCAGACCGCGGGCTGCGGCGTCAAAACGATTTATGCTGGCACCAAATTCAGCACGGCCGGCATTAATCTGTTCGGCAAAAGATTTCAGGCTGTCTTGCGCCGTTTGCAACGACGTCGGATCCGTGACATCAATATCCAGCACGCCGGAATTGGTCAGCTCTGTAGTTAAATCTGCACTTTGTACTGACACCACACCATTACCGGTGTCAAAAGCAAGACTCTGTGACTGGTCAAATAATTTGATGCCGGCAAAATTGCTATCACTGAGTTGTTGTTGAATACCCGTCGTCAGTTGCGAGACCTGATCCTGTAATGCTTTGCGATCATCAGCCGTCAGCATGCCGTTGCCAGCCTGCACCGTCAGCCGGTTCAGTTCATTGAGATTATCTGTCACCCCCGCCAACGCCTGATCTGCCACGTTGGCCAACGACATGCCGTCATACACATTGCGGATGCCCTGTGTCGCGCCATTGGCCTGTTGCGTCAGTCGGTTGGCAAGTTGCAAACCGGCAGCATCATCAGCTGCCGAATTAATCCGCTTGGCTGTGGCCAGTTTTTTAAGCATGGAATCCGACTCTTCCACATTTTTTTTCAATGATAAGGTCGGTGCTGCCAGATTATTGATGTTCATAACGTCTCCGGGAACTATTGAACGCAATAAAGATTAGCACAGGGTTGTCGCGAGACAACAAAAGTTTGCTGGCAACATTTTGCGCTCAAAATGAGCTGCTACAGCCGGCACAACAGGACAAATTTCAGCCCAAAGCTTTAATAAGGTCAGCTTGCTCCTGCTATAAGCTTATGAATTTATATAAATAATACTCTTAAAAGCTTTTCTTACTATTGTTGGAACATTTTATGCTATTGTTATTCAATAAGCGCAGCAAGTGTCGGAAAATTGACGCATGTTCTGTCACGAGGTAGGTATGTTTAACGGTAAAAATATTTTAATCACTGGCGGCACAGGTTCATTTGGCCATCAATACACTCAGACTTTACTGGAACGCTACCAGCCGAATAAAATCATTATTTATTCGCGGGATGAATTAAAGCAGTCCGAGATGCAGCAGAAGTTTAATGCGCCTTGTATGCGTTATTTTATCGGTGATGTCCGTGATGAAAAAAGACTAAGTTTTGCCATGCGCGGGGTGGATTATGTTATCCACGCGGCTGCGATGAAACAAGTCCCAGCGGCTGAATACAATCCAATGGAATGTATTAAAACCAATATCAACGGTGCAGAAAATGTAATCAATGCCGCTTTGGAAGCCAATGTGGAAAAGGTGATTGCCCTGTCCACTGATAAAGCAGCAAATCCAGTGAATCTGTATGGTGCGACTAAACTTGCCTCAGATAAATTATTTATTGCTGCCAATAACATCTCAGGTGGCAGTCAGCCCAGATTCTCAGTGGTTCGTTACGGTAACGTGGTTGGTTCACGAGGCTCTGTGGTGCCGTTTTTTAATAAACTAATCGCACAAGGCACTGATCATTTACCTGTCACACACGCTGAAATGACCCGCTTTTGGATTACATTACAAAGCGGCGTTGATTTTGTCCTGAAGAATTTTGAACGGATGTTAGGTGGCGAAATTTTCGTGCCAAAAATCCCATCCATCCGCATCATCGATTTAGCCAAAGCGATGGCGCCTGATCTGCCAGTTAAAATTGTGGGTATCCGTCCGGGCGAAAAGTTGCATGAGATGATGTGTCCAAGTGATATGTCTTTTCATACCTATGAATTTGAAGATCATTTTGTCATAGCCCCAGCGATTCGATTCTTTAACCGCAGCAACGATTTCACGCAAAATAATCTGGGTGAGCAAGGCCATTTGGTTTCTGAAGGCTTTCAGTATGTATCAGATTTAAATGATAACTTTATGTCTATTGAACAAATCAGGCGTTGTAATCAGGATCTGGCGTTATGATCCCATACGGCAAACAACAGATCTCAGAACAGGATGTGGCAGCTGTCATTGAGGTGCTCCGTTCAGACTGGCTGACACAGGGCCCGAAAGTTCCTGAATTTGAACATAAAATCGCTGAGTATTGCCATGCAGGCTATGCCGTCGCAGTGAACAGTGCCACCTCAGCCCTTCATATTGCCTGCCTTGCTTTGCAGGTTGGACCTGGTGACCGGGTCTGGACTTCACCAAATTCTTTCGTCGCATCAGCCAATTGTGCTTTATATTGTGGCGCCAGCGTTGATTTTATCGATATCGATCTGCAGACAGGCAACCTGTGCGTCCAGGCGCTTGAACAAAAGCTGCAACAGGCCAAACAGGACGGAACTTTACCCAAAGTCGTGATCCCGGTGCATTTCGCTGGCCAATCCTGTCCGATGGAAGCCATCGCCAGCCTGGCGGATCGTTATGGGTTTGCGGTGATTGAAGACGCTTCACATGCCGTTGGAGCCAGTTATCAGCAACGCCCTGTGGGTGATTGTCGTTATTCAGATATCTGTATTTTTAGTTTTCATCCGGTCAAAATAATCACCTCGGCTGAAGGCGGCATGGCGCTGACAAACAGTCCGCAACTGGCCAGAACCATGCAGCGACTTCGCAGTCATGGTATTACGTCCATTGAAACTGAAATGACCGAACCCTCGCATGGGCCTTGGTATTATCAACAAATTGGCCTTGGTTTTAATTACCGGATGACGGATTTGCAGGCAGCTTTAGGCCTCAGTCAGTTCACAGAGTTAACCCGGTTTGTCGAAAGTCGTAATGTGCTCGCCCGGCGTTACAATGAACTTTGCCAGCATATTCCGCAGCTTGAGCCACTCAAAGTACAATCGGATTGTCTGAGTAGTTATCATCTTTATGTGGTGTTACTGCAACAGGCAAACCGGCAAGTACAACGCCAATTGATCACCAAGCTGCGTCAGCTTGGTATCATGGCTCACTTACACTACATCCCTATTCATCTGCAACCTTATTACCAGCAATTAGGTTTTCAGGCCGGACAATTTCCGCAAGCTGAAAACTACTACCAACGCGCCATCACGCTACCACTCTACCCAGGCCTGACTGCAGCAGAACAAGATCTGATTATCGAGTCACTGCAAGCTTGTTTGCTGGCAGCCACTGAACAGGCCGGACAAGGACTATGAACAAAGTGCATCAACAATTAAGACTTGCTTTTATTGGTGGCGGTAACAATTCTGCCGTTGGTTACGTGCATTTCAGTGCAGCCAGACTGGATAACAGATTTCATATCGTCGCGGGTGCTTTTAGTCGCGATCCACTGGTAAATCAACAAACTGCGCAGCAATGGGGCATCCCGGAAAAGCACATTTATGCTGACTGGCGACAATTAATCCAGGCCGAAAGAAACCATTTTGATGCCGTTGTTGTGCTCACCCCTACCCCGCATCACCTGGAAGTTCTGACCGAATTATTGCAGCAGGATATTCCGGTGATATGTGAAAAAGCACTGGCATCGGGACCGGCTGAGCTGCAGCAACTGCAACAATATTATCAACCTGATCGCCACTTTCTGGCCGTGACTTTTAATTACAGTGGTTATGCCATGGTGCGTGAATTAAAGCAGTTGCTAAAATCAGGCCGGCTCGGCACTGTGCAAAAGATCCATCTGGAAATGCCGCAGGAAGGTTTTAAACGCCCACCAGATATCGCCGGGAAAAAAAGTTCACCACAAGCCTGGCGATTGCAAGATTATGAGGTACCGACCATCTGTCTGGACTTGGGTGTGCATCTGCATCATCTGTCGAGTTATTTACTGGAACAAGAAGCAGAAAGTACGGTCGCACAGTTTGCTAATCATTCTGACTATCCTGGTTTGATTGATGATGTACAGATGTTATTGCGCTATCCCGGCAACATCACCGGTAGTATGTGGATGTCAAAAACCGCGATTGGTAACAGAAATGGCTTGAAAGTACGGGTATTTGGCACCGAAGGCAGCGCTTGCTGGTTCCAGTTGGATCCAGATGAGCTGGAACTGAACTTTAATGATGGCCGTCGAGAAATCATGGACAGGGCTGGTCAGTGTGAATATGCCGGTCAATTCAGATACAACCGGATGAAACCAGGTCATCCGACCGGTTTTGTGGAAGCCTTTGCCAATTTATATCAGGACATTCACCTTGCCCTGACCGAATATCTGCAGGGCAGTCGTCGTACCAACGAATACGTGTTTGGATTGGAACAAGCGATGCTAGGGTTACAGTTATTTAAAGCTGCCACACTTTCAGCTGAAACCGGTAGCTGGCAGCAGATAAACACGATTTAACATAGATGAATATTCAAAGTCGCCCTGCAAATGAATGACTTGCCGGGCGACCTGGTCTCTGTAATCAATGAGACAGTTTAGTCGACAGGCACAGCATAACAAATAGTTTCCAAACCCCAATGGCCTTCCTGACGCAGATACCACAGGTATTGACCTGGACAGTGCGCCTCAACCGTGAGCGCCATCTGCCATAAATCTTCCGGCCGGTGGTACACTGATAAAGCCAGGGTCGGCCGTGACTGCACAATATAGGGTAAAGCTTGTTTTAATGCCGCAAAATCGGCACCTTCAATGTCCATTTTCAGGACATTACACCGCATATCAGCTGCTATAACGCCCAGATCATAACTATCAACCAATAGTTCAGCAGGACAATATTCATCAGGTAACAATAATCTGATGCGGGTCGCAGATTTATTTTCCTCGATGACCAGTTGTTGACCCGCGGGAACCCCAACTGCGCCTTTGATCAATTGAACCTGTTCTGTTTTAAGCCCCAGACCATCGACTCTTCGCCAGAAAGCTGCAATATTTTGCGGACTGATTTCAATACCAGTATAAGTCTCCAGCTTAGCTGGCCAGCGCTGATAAAAGCCTGCCAGACTATCGCCATCATAAGCGCCCACATCCAATAATCTGATTTGTGGATATGCATATAATGCTGGAATATCGGATGGGAAATACATCTCATAACACTCCGGCTGGGGATAGTGCTCTGCGCTTGGGAAACGGCGGAAATTGCATATTTGATTAAAGGTGTCCCGCGAAGTTTGATCGCTGAGCAGAGCTAAAAAAGCCGGACATGCGATCGGATCATACTGCACAGAAGACGGTGACTGCATCCAGAGAAAACCACATTGATTCAGTGCTGCGACTGCAGTTGGAAACATCGCCATCACGTCGATAGCCGCAAACACATCCTTGAAGCCATGCTGGCGAAGCTGAGACTCAGTTTCTGGATAACCAAGCACTGTGACAAAAACCGGCCAATTTGGTTGCATCTGAACGGTCTGTAACATTTCAATGGGGATGCCACGATATTCAGCCGTTTTGGGTGCTCGATCTAAAAATGCGGCAGGTAGCAACCCCTGCGCCAAAAAAGTATCGGCCAGGGCTTTGCCAAAAATACCCGCGCCGTAAATGTAAAACTGCTTATTTTGTAGATGCAAGCTTGCCTCCTGCCATTTCGGCTATGTTCGTCTGCTGATGTAGGCACAGCACTATGCCGTACACATGCTCTGATCCATCAAGGACCCCAGTCATCCTTCACTTGTTTCCTCAGCACTTTGCCCATCTGATTACGAGGCAACTCAGCAATCCGGCTGATGGTTCTGGGTTGCTGATAATCCGTCAGTTCGGCCAGGCATAACAGTCGAAGCTCCCGGCTGAGATCGTCTTCTCCTTTTTGCTCATAGACGACTTTGAGATATTCACCCAGTTGCCGATCCGGACAACCAAAAGCCACACAATCAATCACGGCCGGATGCCGTTTAATCACCGCCTCGATATCCTGCGGATACACATTGATGCCTCCGGTTGAAATCAATTCTTTTTTTCTGCCGGCATAATATAAAAAGCCATCCTGATCCAGGTAACCCAAATCGCCAGTCAGAAAATAACCATCAGCATCATAAGCTGCTGCTGTCGCGGCAGGTAGTTTCAGATAACCACTAAAACCCGTGCTGGTGTGACAGGCGATTTCACCAACCTGACCTACAGCGAGTTCAGCCTGACTATCGTCGACAATCTTCAAGCGGACATGCGGCAACGCCTGACCTACGCTGCCATTTTTGTCTGGTCTTTGACTGATACAAAAATCAGTCACCACCCCGACTTCAGAAGCGCCATAACATTCGTGGAAATGCCCGGGGAGTCGTTGCAGTAATTGTTGTTTTGAGCTGGCATTTAACACCGCAGACGAAGACACTACGCAACGCAAAGAGGATAAGTCGCTGCTCACTGGTTCTGCTAACAGTGCTTCCAACTGCGAAGACACTGCAAACAAAAAACTAATGCGATGCGTTTCAATCGCCCTTAGCCAGGCGTTGATGGTAAATTTTGGTAAAATCACACAGCATGCGCCAAGCATCAGTGGCATCAGTACACCCCGTTGTGCCAGCGAATGATACAGCGGAGTCGCCACCAACACCCGGTCATCGACAGTCAAATCATAGCATTGCACTGTCGCGGTAAAAGCACGGGCAATTTTACAGCGCTGACTCAGCACTATTGGTTTTGGCTGTCCGGTTGAGCCAGACGTCATCGTCAGAATATAAGGGGCTTCGGGATCAGGCGCAGGCACCGACTGTAGGTCGGCTGAATAGTCATGCATCAGTTGAGCCCAGCTCAGCTCATCTCCGACCGGTTTTTGTAACGTCAACAAAGGCGAACCGGCGATGACATTGCTATCGGTCAGCAGTTTGCTGACGGTCGGCCAAGCGATGGCGGCCGCTACCGGGGTTGATTTTAACGCTTGGATCAACGCATCGCCTTTCAGACTTATTGGCAATGGCACTAGCGCTAGCCCCATTCTGGCAACTGCCAATAACACCACCACATATTCAGGACAATTTGGCGCAAATAACGCCACTCGTTGTCCGGTTTTTAACCCGGATTGGCGGAAGTAGCTACAGAGCGTTAAAACCTGTTGGTCCAGTTGCCGGTAACTGAGTTGTTGTTGCTCGAAAATAAGCGCTATTTTGTCAGGTGTGCGCCCGACATGCGCACTAAACAAAGCATAAATGTTGCTCATCATGACTCCTGGTGTGGCCACTTACCCACAAAATGAAACAGGGTATGATCCGCCTGCGGGAAAAAATGTTGCGTGGCCTGACATTGCAGGCTGTCTGGCTCGAGTCTGACAAAACCAGCCCGCTGATTCAGTAACTGCACAAATTTGTTCTCCTGATGGATCACCGCAACCCAGATCGCATCCGGTTGCTGCTTTGCAGAGAATTGCAATTGCCAATCCAGGATCAACTGGGCATGGCTGAAATTTACTTGGTCGCTGGCGGCAAACCAACCACCGATCCAGTAATTTTGCCCCTGAAAGGACCGCAATTGCTGCCAGACATACAACAACGCCTGACCATTCTGCTCCAGCACAAAAGACTGACGCTGTTGTGAACTTTGTTGGGAACCTTGTTGGGAAAACCACCAACAATAATGCTCATGCCTGGGAATACTGTGTGTAATCGTCATACGCCAACTATTGTCAGGTCGGTTTCTGGCCGTCAGATAAGCATTGATATCTGTATCGGCCACAGCCCTCAAACTTAAAGCGGGCGTTAAAAAAATCTTCTCAGCAGTTGCGGTATTTTCTGCCCGTTCAACCGATACTGGCACTGGCAGTTGCCCGGTCAATAAAAAATGAGCAATGCGGCGCGCGCCCAATCCATCCACCTCAAGCTTGCCGCTCTGTCGCAAAGCTTTGACTCTTTCGATATTCTGCACACAAACCAGCACCAGTTGAGCAAGTGCCGCGGCAGGAATAGCTATCAGGCTATCCAGATGCAGAAAATGGCCCAGGTCAGCCAAATCCTGCAATTGATTCTGTTGATTGTCAGCAAGGGCAAAAGTCAAAGCCGGTGTTTTTGTGGCGGCCAGCTCGTACAACGAGGTCCCTAATGCCCCAACAAATAACTGACTGCTACGATAATAAGCGGATAAAGATGCAGGAGCCCGCACCAGTTGAAGCTGCGGATAACGCAAACTCAGTTGTTCCAATTCTGCCGTATTGACAGCATATGGGCCTATGACCACCAACAGGGTCCAGCTTTCAAGCGCAGCATCCGTCAATAACAGGGCAATAACTGCAGTTAACTGTTGCCAGTCGCCACCACCACCAAGTGCAAACATCAATTGCCGGCTTCTGACCACATCCTTGCCGGAACTATATTCAGGTGCCAGGATGGCAAAATCAGGCCCAAGTAATCGAACGGGTTGAGTTTGCCCCTCGCTGGCTGGCATATAGCGCTGCAGTGTCCGACATCCTTGCCATTTGGCATCGACAATCACATCAGCCTGATGGCTGCGCTCCAGATCATCGATTGCGACCAGCGCATAACCAGCTTGTTTGATTGTCGTTTCCCAACAAAGGCCAAACCCATAACCATCGACAATCACCCACTGCACAGCGGTTTCATTTCCGGCAGCAGCATTGAGTGCTGACAATTTTTCTAAGCACCAAACAGCATCTTCAGTTTCGGTCAGACCTGCAGGTAGCCAATGGATTTGCGCCGGAAAATTTTGGAAAAAATCGGCAGCAAGCCCAGTTTGCTCCAATAAAAAATGGCATTGCTGTCCTTGCTCACTGCAGGCCAGCGCCAGCCACTTCATTCGCATCAGATGGCCTAAACCACAGCGGGTGTCGACGCGAAAAACAATCATGCCAGCTCCAGCAAGGCATCAACGAAAGCACCTAAGCTGGCATTGTCAGCATTGGTCAGTAAAGTCGAAGGGATGGTCAGGGCAAAATGCGTTTCCAGGCTCACAATCATGCTGAGAATTTCAAAAGAATCCAGCACGCCGGCAGCGATAAAATTAAATGACTGCCAGTGTTCTGGTAAAACCACGCCACGCTCCAGGAAAAACTGTTGCAGAAATTCTTGTAATGCTTGGGCTGTGGTCATATTAAATCCTCCCAGCGTAACTGGGTACCCCGTGGTAAATCGAAACGAACGGTACGACCAAGCAATCTGGGTAAATCAGCCGGCATAATGGCGCCGCCACCAGGCCGCATTTGTCCGACACTCTGCGCAGTTAACACCTGACCCGCAGTTACGTCTTGCAGCAGATAAACACAGCGTCGGGCTTTTGACGGTGTGGTCGGATAATGGACTGTGCCCATAGCTTGTTCAATTTGTCGGACACCATGGACCAGCGCCTTCAGCTCATCTGGCGTCATAGAAAAGAAACTGTCCGCAGTATGCTCTTGTTTTGACATCACAAAATGCTTTTCAATCACACAAGCGCCAACAGCAACTGCAGCCAGAGGAACATCATTCCCTAAAGTATGATCTGATAAGCCAACCGGACAACCAAAAGTAGTCCGCATATGCGGAATGGTTCTCAGATTAATAGTGTCAGCCGGCGCCGGATAGGTACTGGTGCATTTCAGCAGACATAACTCTTTAACCCCTGCCTCCCTTGCGACCAGGACTGCGGCAGAAATTTCCGCCAGCGTAGCACCACCAGTAGACATAATGACAGGTTTACCGGTCGCAGCAACAGCACGAATTAAGGCATGGTCAATCAACTCAGGCGACGCAATTTTGTAAGCTGGCGCATTCAGTTGCGTCAATAAGTCGACAGCTGTGGCATCAAAGGGTGAAGAAAAACACGTGATACCGATACTGGCAGCAAGCTCAAACAACTCGGCATGGAAATCCCAAGGCATGTATGCCCCTTCATAGAGGTCATACAAATATTGGCCTTGCCAAGGACCATCTTTGATAAAGAAATGGGGCAAATTACATTTCATCGTCAGTGTATCAGCGCGGTAAGTCTGTAATTTGATTGCATTCGCGCCCGCTTCCTTGGCTGCATAAACCAACTCTTTGGCTTTGCTTAAACTCTGACCATGGTTAGCAGACATTTCAGCAATTACATAACATGGCTGATCATGGCCTATTAATTGCTGGTCAATAGAAATATGCTCGTTCGAAGTTTGCATGGTTGGTTCCGGCAGTTGGAAAAGTCGATAATGGCTAGCAAAAAACGCGCCTAACTCAGTAAACCGGTCGAAGTCACTGGTATTTATCAGCGCATAGTTTTGCTATATTCGTTTAACTTATTATGATAAAACAACTTTTATGCAAAATGTACAATTGATTATTCAGGCAAGAATGACTTCAACCCGGCTACCGGGTAAAGTGATGTTACCCCTATGTGGAATGCCAGTATTACAAGTGATGATAGAGCGGCTCCCCTCTTGGCGCCAGCAGATTATCGTCGCCACAACAAACGATGGCTCTGAACAGCCTATCGTGCAACTGTGCCAGCAACTGGGAGTTCGCTATTTTCAGGGCGATACTGACGATGTGCTGGGTCGATATTACCAAGCCGCCACTTTTTTTGGCGCGGATGATACGACCACTATTGTTCGCCTTACCAGTGATTGCCCGCTAATCGACGATGAACTAACCACCCAGGTTATCCGCACCTTTGCACAAGGTAAGCACGATATGGTCAATCTTGGCCCCCATAGCGGTTATCCCCGGGGTCTGGATTGCTGTGCATTTGCCTACCCCCTGCTTGTTAAAACCCAGCAGCTTGCTTCCCATCCGGCAGATCGGGAACACGTGACACTCGGCATGGCCAAATTCACTGATCTGCAAACCCTGTCAATCAGTGCAGGAGAGGATTTAAGTCACTACCGGCTGACTCTTGATGAACCGGATGATTATCAGGCATTGATCGCTGTTTATAGCGAATTTGGTAACAGACTGGATTTTTCTTACCCGCAGCTGAAAAAAGTCCTCAAGGAAAAGCCTTATCTGTACGATATAAATAAAAACGTAACGCAAAAGCAATGCTGAAGATGGCGCAAATTTTGCTTTAGCTATGGCAGTACGCTGTCCGACAAAAGGTTAACACATGACAAGCAAACGAATTCTGGTGACCGGCGCAACCGGCTATAAAGGCACAGTACTAGTCCCGAAGCTGCTCGCCAAGGGTCACAAAGTGGTCGCACTTGATACACAATGGTTTGGCAATTATTTACCTTCGCATCCGAATTTGCAGGTCATCAAAGGGGATGTCAGACAGACAGACCTGATTGATTTAACCGGTATCGACAGCATTATCCACCTGGCATCCATTGCCAACGATCCCTGTGGTGATTTAGATCCGAAACTGACTTGGGAAGTGAGCGCGCTGGCCACCATGCAACTGGCTGATAAAGCACAAAGAGCGGGAATTAAACAGTTTATTTATGCGTCCTCTGGCAGCGTGTATGGCATCAAAGATGAAGCTCAGGTCACCGAAGAACTGACGCTGGAGCCAATTTCAGAATACAACAAAACAAAAATGGTGGCAGAGCGGGTGTTGCTGAGTTATGCCGGCGACATGGCAGTCCAAATTGTCAGACCTGCCACGGTTTGCGGCCTGTCCGCCAGAATGCGGCTGGACGTTTCAGTGAATATGTTAACGATGCAGGCTCTAACCAAAGGGAAAATCACAGTGTTTGGTGGCGACCAGGTCAGACCGAATATTCACATTGATGATATTACCGATTTGTATTGCTTTATGCTGGATCATCCAGCCACCACTTCAGGCATTTTTAATGCTGGTTTTGAAAACATCTCTATTCTTGACATTGCCAAAATGGTCCAGCAAAAAGTGGACTGCGAGATTGTGATTACGCCTTCCAATGATCCACGCTGTTATCGGATTAATTCGGACAAACTGCTAAGCACAGGTTTTAAACCTACAAAAAATGTTGCGACAGCGATTGAAGAAATCATTCAAGCGTATCGGGCAGGTTTAATTGTAGACGAAGATAAGTTTTATAATCTTAAGTGGATGCAGCAGGCTGTCTTATGATTAACACAAAAAAAGAGAATATAGAACAGATAGTAAAAAATCAGACTTTTTCATACGTTGAAAAATTAAAAGATATTCTAAAATTTATAGATAGCTATAAAATTTCATGTTTTATCGATATGATTTTAGAAATGAAGTCTGCTGGCGGAGTTCTGTATATCTGTGGGAATGGTGGTTCAGCAGCGAATGCAATGCATCTTGCAAATGACTTCACATTTGGCATTAGTCCAGATGGCAATTCAATCAAAGTCGAAGCTCTGCCTGCAAACAGTTCAGTCATAACATGCTTAGCAAATGATATTGGCTATGAAAATATATTTAGTCATCAACTTAAAGTAAAAGCAAATTCAAGTGATCTTCTGCTTGTTCTTTCAGGGAGTGGAAACTCCGCCAATATAATAAGTGCACTAGCTCAAGCCAGAAATATTGGCATGAAAACAATTGCTATCCTCGGTTTTGATGGTGGAATTGCAAACAAGCATACTGATCTTTCATTTCATATTCCTGTCATGGATATGCAAATTTCAGAAGACTCACAACTTATTATCGGCCATATAATTATGCAATCGCTGTGCACTATAATTGAAGTGGAGGATTAATGTTCACTGTTGTTTATGGCATCACTGCATCAACAAAAATGTTCATAGATTCTGAATTCAATTCGGGGCAAAATATATTTGCTTGCACTGCGGGTGGAGAATTTTTTGAAGGCATTCGTGCACTTTCAATAAATGAAATAAAAGATTTTGGCATTGAAAAGATAGACAGAGTAGTTATTTGCTCAGAGTTTGTCAGTGACATCTTGCAGTCTTTATCAGAGATTGGTATAAGCTCTGATATCTGTTTCTTTTTTAACCACATGCGAGAACAATTAATTCTCTGCAAAGATCTTAAAGAAGATCTAATTGCTCCCAATGATGTACTGCATGCATTCTATGATTTAAGAGTTAATTTGCCATGCTTCGATGCTATTACATTTATTGTACTTTCTGAACAAGCACGAATTAATCTAAGAAAAAAATACATCCAGTTTTACATCGTACACGATAGAGAAAAAACAAAAGCTCCGACTCACGTATTTCATAATAAAAACGACAGTTATTGGCGTCTTGACAAAATTGTCAAACCGCTATTTAGCTGTTTGAACTCATATTTATCTACAGTAGACATTGTTTTTAGAGAAGATATTAGCAATTACGTCGATGATTCATATGAGACATACCCTACGGATTACCTAGCGAATCATAAAGTTCGTGCTTGTAGCTTTGACCTATTAAAAAGTCTTGCACAAAAAAACGTCAAATTAAGTTGCATTTCGCCTCCACGCCAAGCTTCAGACATGATAAATTTATACATGGATGAAACAGTAAAAAACAAAAAATTAATAGCTATTACTTTGCGCGAATACTGGGCAAATGCAAAAGAAAGAAATTCTGACTTGCAGAGTTGGGCTAAATTTATTCATTGGTTAGACAAAGAAAAATACTATCCATTGATTATCCGTGATACATATCTTTCGTCACTCACATTACCAGAGTATTTTGAAGATACACCAACCTTACAAATGGCATCTATTGATTTGCATTTAAGGTACGCTTTATATCAAAAAGCATATATCAATTTAGGCATTGAATCTGGCCCTTTGTTTGGCATGTCTTTCATAAAAGACGCAAAATTCATTATATTTAGACCTACGGACGATAGAATACCAAATCTTTCGACGCATACTCACGAACGACATGGATTCACTGTTGGCGAAAACCATGTATTCAATGATAATCAATTTCAAATCAATGCTTGGTGCTATGACACTTATGACAATATAGTAAATGAGTTTTTGAAACTTGAAGCTAAGATTGAGCTGTCAACCAAAGGGATAGCTAAATTATGAAACCAGTTCTTGTTATCGGTAGCAATTCATTTAGTGGCGCATACTTTATTTCAAGTTTGTTAGATAAATCATATGAAGTAATCGCTGTTAGTCGCTCTGCAGAACAAATAAAACCACTCCTACCCTATCGTTGGAATGATCAATCATACTCAAAATTACAGTTCCACCAACTAGATATTAACAATGACCTTGAAAAAATTATTGCCCTGGTAAAAAAACATAAAATAGAATATGTGTTTAACTTTGCAGCGCAAAGCATGGTAGGTCAAAGTTGGATTACACCAGAAGATTGGTTTATCACCAACACTGTTTCAACGATAAAACTACATGATAAATTAAGAAATATCGATCATTTGACCAGGTATATCCATATATCAACCCCTGAGGTTTATGGTAATTGTAGCGGGATCATCACTGAAAATACTCAATATAATCCGAGTACACCATATGCTGTCTCAAGAGCCGCCGCAGACATGAGTCTTGCCACTTTTTATAATGCATATAATTTCCCTGTCGTATTTACACGTGCAGCGAATGTGTATGGAGAAGGACAGCAGTTATACCGAATTATCCCGCGGACAATTTTATTCATTTTATTGAATAAGAAACTTGCGCTACATGGCGGCGGAAATTCAACGCGTTCTTTCATTCATATGCAAGATGTATCAGACGCGACTTTAAAGATTGCACTTAATGGAGTAAATGGTGAAATCTATCATATATCTACCGATGAAATGATCACCGTCAGGTCACTTGTTGAAAAAATATGCTCAATGATGAGTTTTAATTTTCATGAGCTCTGTGAAATTACAGATGAAAGACTTGGCAAGGATAACGCATACACGTTGTCATCAAATAAAATAAAACAACAATTGAACTGGCATGATGAAGTATCACTAGAAAATGGAATTTCAAGAACGATCAATTGGATTAAAAATAATATTGATGAATTGAAGAATACGCACTTCGATTATATACACAAAAAATAGGTGATATATGCCCGGTTTAGAAATCGATTTGCTGAAAAATTATCCCAAAGCAAAAAGGGATTTAACTGCAAGACTGGAAAACAAAAGTGATGAGGTGAGACGCATTGCCCGACAGTTTGGACGTGATTTTTTCGATGGAAACCGCGATTACGGCTATGGTGGTTTTCAATATCAACCACGCTTCTGGCAACCTGTTGTACCTGACCTTATCTCTCATTTCGGATTAAATCAGCAGACGAGATTGTTAGACGTCGGCTGTGCCAAAGGTTTTATGCTTTATGATTTGCAACTTGCAGTACCAGAAATTCAATTGCAAGGCATTGATATATCCAGTTATGCGATAGAGCACGCTAAAGAAGAAGTTAGACATTTAATTCGACAGGGTTGTGCTACAAATCTCCCATTTGAGGATGAAAGTTTTGATGTAGTCATTTCGATCAACACAGTTCACAACCTTGACATCGATGATTGTGCTAGAGCACTCACCGAAATTGAAAGAGTGTCGCGGGGGAAATCATTTATTACTGTTGACGCCTACAGAAATGATGAAGAAAAGAAAAAAATGGAAGCATGGAACTTAACAGCAAAAACGATGATGCATGTCGAAGAATGGAAATCATTTTTCAAGTTGCATGGTTATACTGGTGACTACTTTTGGTTTATCCCATAATGAACATCTATGATGCTTACTATTCGACATTAAGAATTCGCAGAATTGAAGAAACAATTGCTGCCCGGTATTCTGAACAGAAGATGCGTTGCCCTACGCATCTTTCTATTGGTCAGGAATTGATCCCCGTTGTCATCTCAAATTTTCTCTCGGTTGCAGATAAAGTGTTTAGTACCCATAGAGCACATGCTCATTATCTTGCAAAAGGTGGGAATTTAAACGCATTAATCGCAGAATTGTATGGCAAAAAAACTGGCTGTACTGGAGGGCGTGGTGGTTCAATGCATTTATCCGACCTTGCTGCTGGCTTCATCGCTAGCACCGCGATAGTCGCAAACAGCATACCTCTGGCTGTAGGTTATGCATTGCACCAAAAATTATCCGGTTTACCTGAGATAACTGTTTGCTTCTTTGGAGAAGGTGCAACCGAAGAAGGTGCATTTTATGAGTCATTGAATTTCGCAGTGCTAAAAAAACTGCCAGTCTTGTTTGTCTGTGAAAATAATCGTTACTCTGTTTACAGTAATCTTTCTGTCCGACAGCCTGAATCAAGAAATATCAATCAATTGGCGTCAGCGATCGGCGCGGTCAGTTTCCATGCTAATGGAAATAAGTTTGCATCCTTGCTTCAAACGTGCCAACAAGCTATTGATACAGTTCGGTTAGGACAAGGCCCGGCCTTTATAGAGCTCGATACTTACCGACACCGCGAACATTGTGGACCTAATTATGATGATAACCTTAAATATCGCCCTGAAGCAGAAGTTACCCACTGGCTCAAACTAGATCCCCTCACGTTAATGGAAGCCGACCTGAATAAATATCCAGACTTTGTTGAACGCAAGCAAGCAATGCTATTGAAAATTGAAGAAGAAATTACAAATGCTTTTGAGTTTGCTGAACAAAGTGATTTCTCCTCAGAAGAAAACTTCGGGACTCATCTGTATGCATAATCAATTCACAACTTTTGCAGAACAAATTAATGTGGCTCAACACCAGGCGATGCAGGATGATGCTGGGATGATTTGTATGGGTCTTGGCATCGATGATCCTAAAGCCATTTTTTCTACCACAGCTGGTTTGCAACAAACTTTCGGCTCAGAACGCGTTTTTGACATTCCAACCGCAGAGAATGCCATGACAGGCATTGCAATTGGTGCAGCGATTGCCGGCACTCGCGTGCTGATGACACATCAAAGAGTCGACTTTTTTTTACTCGCAATGGATCAATTAGTTAACAATGCCGCAAAATGGCATTACATGTTTAATGGCACCATGCAGGTGCCACTCACTATTCGTTTGATCATTGGCAGAGGATGGGGGCAAGGGCCAACGCATCAACAGAGCCTGCAAAATTGGTTTGCGCACATTCCTGGTCTGAAAGTAGTGACACCTGGCCGCGCTGAAAATGTTAGTGCATTGCTGTACCAAAGCATCATGGACAATAGTCCAACAATATTCCTTGAGCATCGTTGGCTACATCAACAAACTATCGCCTCGAGCATGTGCGAACACATCAAAGATAATTTATCGCTGACATCTGTAATTAAAAAAGGCGATGATATAACAATTATCGCTAATAGTTATATGCTCGTAGAAGCATTACTTGCACAAAAGCATTTTGAACAATATGGTGTAGCTTGCGAAATTATTGAGCTTGCCTCGCCAACCCAAATAGACTGGGAAGTTATCAATACATCTGTCAGAAAAACAGGACACTGTATTATAT
>Ga0114982_1000082_pt1 | contig 44073 bp, 38 predicted proteins | sample Shrwel_input2_FT_FD_87183 | JGI IMG/M metagenome (GOLD analysis project Ga0114982, IMG submission 87183) | Subsurface microbial communities from deep shales in Ohio, USA - Utica-3 well 1 S input2 FT | ecosystem: Environmental > Aquatic > Deep subsurface > Shale gas/oil reservoir > Produced... | reverse complement strand
CCGTTCAATACCTTGCTTCCCCCTCCTTTCCGCTCCTTAACCAAGGCCATGCCGGAACAGACCAAAGTCATGGGCAAGGATTGGGCCGACGCCCGCCGCGAGGGCAACGTCGACCGTTTACGCCTGACGCTGCAGACCGCCCTGGCGAACCACACGGCGATCACGTTCGAGCTGGGCTGCGGTCATGGACATTGGCTCGCCGCTTACGGGGCGGCCCATCCGGAGGAATTCTGCGTAGGCATCGACCTCGTCACCCACCGCGTCGAGCGCTCGCAACGCAAGCTGGCCCTGGGCAAGCTCACGAACGTGGTGTTCATGAAAGCCGAAGCGACCGAGTTCCTCGACGCTTTGCTGCCCACCCAGAAACTGGCCAAGATCTTCATCCTGTATCCCGATCCTTGGCCGAAGAAGCGGCACCAGAAAAACCGCTTCATCAATGCGGCGAACCTCGATCGCCTCGCGGATCATGCGACCCCCGGGACCACGCTGCATTTCCGCACGGATTCGGAAGCCTATCACGACTGGACGCGCGAGCACCTCGCAGCGCATTCGCGGTGGCAACTCGTGGAAGGCGTGACTTGGCCTTTTGAACGGACGACCTTCTTCGAGGACATGATGAAGGCGAAGAGGGATTTGCTCGCCGTTCGCTTGCCGTAATTGGGTCAATCTTTGCCCCATCGGGGATTGTTAAAATCAGGCACGCGTCCCGCTTTCCCTTGCCTAGACAACAATCATATCTAGTCATTTAGCCGTGAAGTCCTTCCGCCACACCCGCATCACGTTCACGATTGGTCCGGCCACCGAGTCCGAGGCTAATTTAGAGGCGATTATCAAGGCCGGGGCCGATGTGGTCCGCCTGAATATGGCCCACGCCGACCATGCCTGGGTCCGGGCCACCGTCGCGCGGGTGCGTAAAGTCAGCCAAAAGGTCGGCAAGGAATTGGCCGTGATGATGGACATCAAAGGCCCCGAAATCCGGACCGGCGCCCGGACCGAACCCACCCAATTGACCACCGGCCAACTCGTCGACGTCACCGGCTCCGCCGAACCCAAGGCCGAAGGCGACATCCTCGTCATCCCGACCAACTACCCGAAGATGATCAGCGCGGTCCCGGTCGGCGGCGTCGTCCTCGTCGACAACGGGCTCATCCAGCTGCGCGTGCTCGAACAGAAGGCCGACCGCCTCCGCTGCAAAGTCGAACAACCAGGCCCGCTCGGTAGCCGCCGCCACATCAACCTCCCCGGCGTCAAGGTCGACCTCCCTGCCCTCACCGACAAGGACCGGGCCGACGTGGCGGTGGGCTGTGAAGTCGGGGTCGATTTCTACGCCTTGTCGTTCGTGCGCGAAGCCGCCGACGTCGACGCCCTCCGCGCCCTGCTCCTCGAGCACCATTCCAAGGCCCACATCATCGCGAAAATCGAGGACCAGTCGGCCATCGAGCACCTCGGCGACATCCTCCGCACGACCGACGCCCTCATGGTGGCCCGCGGCGACCTCGGCATCGAAATCCCTTACGAGACGCTGCCGCTCATCCAGCGCAAGGCCGTCGCCATGGCCATCGCCGCCCGCAAGCCGGTGATCGTCGCGACGCACATGCTCGAGTCGATGATCCAGAACCCGGTGCCGACCCGCGCCGAAGTGACGGACGTCTCCAACGCCGTCCTGGAACTGGCCGACTCGGTCATGCTTTCGGGCGAAACCACCACGGGCAAGCACCCCATCCGCTGCGTCGAGGTGATGTCCCGCATCGCCTCCACGACGGAACGCGAACTCCCGGTCGTGCTCTCGCCGGAACAGCCGAACGAGACCCCGAAGATCAAGCTCCTCCGCGCCGCCGCCAGCTTGGCCCAGGACCTCGGCAACGCGGGCATCATCGCGTTCACGCGCAATGGGGACGTCCCGCGGACGCTCTCTTCCCTCCGCGCGGTAGGCTCGCCGATCTACGCGTTCATGGAAGAGGAAGCCGTCCATCGGAAGATGTCCCTCCTCTGGGGCGTCTCATCCTTCCAGATGCCGTTCAGCCCGAAGGCCGACGAGAACATCACCGCCGCCTTGGTCCGCCTCCGCAATGAAGGCCTCTGCAAGCCGGGCCAGGTCCTCGTGATCGTGACCAACGTGATCCTCGGCCCGCAGGTCATCGACTCCGTCCAGCTCCGCGCGGTCCCGCCGCCCGAAGGCACGGAATTGAGTTAAGGCAGGACGGGTCGGGTGCTCGAGGGGTTGCCGCGCGGCACGGCGGGCAAGCCGGGCTTGGGCTTTCGCCGCCGTGCCCATCAACACCCCGCCCGAGTCACTGCACCTCGAAATACCGCTTCGCCAGCGCCTGCGTCCCACAGTCGCCATCGCCTGCGGCGACGACGTCGGCATAGAGTTTCGCGGCCAGCTCGAGGCCCGGCAACGAAAGCTGCTGGTCGCGGCAGACCTCCAGCGCGAGACCGATATCCTTCACGAAGTGCTTCACGTAGAAACCCGGCGCGAAGTCGCCCTTGAGCACGCGTGGCGCGAGGTTGAGCAGTGCCCAGCTGGAAGCGCCCCCCCCGGACAGCGCCTTGAGCACGGCGTCCAGATCGAGTCCGTTCGCACGGGCAAACGCCAAGGCTTCCGCCATGGCCACCATGCCTGACGCGATGGCGATCTGATTGGCGAGCTTGCAGAGCTGGCCTGCCCCCGGGCCGCCCTGCAAGGAGATGGTCTTTCCCATGGCCTCAAAAAGCGGGCGGGCTTGCTCGAAGTCGGCGGCTGCACCGCCGACCATGATGGTGAGCGTGGCCTCTCGGGCACCGCGGTCGCCGCCCGAGACGGGCGCATCCAACGGCAAGCAACCCCGCGCCGTCGCCGCCACCGCCAGTTTACGGGCCAACGAGGGACTCGAGGTCGTCATATCGATGAGCAGACAGCCTGGACGGGCGGTGCGCAGGAACCCCTGCCAGACTTCTTCGACGTCATGCGGATAACCGACCATGGAGATGGCGGCGTCGGCGGCTTGCGCGGCCGCGGCCGGTGACTCCGCCCAACGGGCACCGGCGGCAAGCAGGTCCGCGGCCTTCGCCTTGGTCCGGGTGTACACGACGACCTCATGGCCAGCCTTCAGGAGATGGCCCGCCATGCTCTTCCCCATGACCCCGGTGCCGACGAACGCGATACGCATGGGCGTAGTGAGACGAAGAAAAAGGCGGATGGCAAATAGGTAGGGACAGGGTCGAGCGCGAGCGATGGGAAGGGGTCTTCGCGGCGACGAAACGCCAACGAGGCCGACCTGCCTGAAGACCGCTTGCCCTCCGGTACGAAATACCCGAACCTCCGAGACATGGCCTCGGCCCCTCTTTCCGTCAGCGAACTTTCCGACGTCCTCAAAGGGCACGTCAACGGGCTCGGGACGATCGAAGTGCAGGGCGAGATCTCGGGCTACAAGACCTACCCCTCCGGCCACCACTACTTCTCCCTCAAGGACGCCGAGGCCAAGGTCGACTGCGTGCTCTACAGTTTCCAGGCCCGCTGGATCAAGGTGCCGCTCCGCGATGGCCTGAGCGTGGTGATGAAGGCGAAGGTGGATTTCTACGGCAAGAGCGGGAAGCTCTCCCTCATCGTCGACTCGCTCAAGCCCGCCGGCGAAGGCGACCTGTTCAAGAAGTTCACCGAGCTCCTGGCCAAGCTGAAGGCCGAGGGGCTCTTCGAGGACGCGCTCAAGCGCCCCCTGCCCGAGTTCCCGAAGACGGTCGCATTCGTGACCTCCGAGATCGGTTCGGTCTGGCATGACTTCACCGAAATCCTGAAGACCCGCGGGTGGCGCGGCACCGTCTGGCTCGTGCCGGCCCGCGTCCAAGGCGACACCTGTCCGGGCTCCGTGATCAACGGCCTCAAGCAAGCCAACGCCATCCCCGGCATCGACCTCATCGTCGTCGGACGCGGCGGCGGCTCCATGGAAGACCTCTGGGGCTTCAACGACGAAGCGCTCGTCCGGGCCGTCCGCGCGAGCGCGACGCCCGTGATCTCCGCGGTCGGCCACCAGACCGACTTCACGCTCTGCGACTACGCGGCGGACCGCCGCGCGGAAACCCCGACGGCCGCCGCCGAACTCATCGCTTCGGGTCAGACCAAGCTGCGCGAGCGACTCCGCCTGCTGGAGTCCGAACTGCAGCGCCATTCGCCCAAGGCGAAGCTGCAGTCGTGGTACCGCGACCTCGACCTGCTCTACGCCAAGCTCGAAAGCACGGCCGAGGAATACCTCGCTGACCGCCGGCACCGCTTGTCCGAACTCGGCAGCGACCTCCATCGGCTCTCGCCCAAGGCGCGCCTCGGCGTCTCCCGCGAAAAACTGACCCAACTCGGCAAGCGCCTCCGGTCGGCCGGTTTCGAATCGGTGCTGGCCCGCGGCTACAGCATCGTGCGCGCCGCCGACGGCACCGTGATCAGCGCCAGCAAGGACGTGACCACGGGCCGGAAACTGCGCCTGAAGTTCGCCGACGGCGAAGCCGACGCGACGGGCGGTCAGTAGGCCTTCGCCATCACGACGCGGCGGGCGCTGGGCTCGCCGGTGACGACGCACTTGCCCGCCTCGGCCTTGGCATCGAGCGGGATGCAGCGGATCGTGACCTTGAGCTCTTCCTTGAGGCGCTTCTCGACTTCCTTCGTGCCGTTCCAGTGGCAGAGGGCGAAGCCGCCGTGGATTTCCGGATGCTCCGGATTCTTGGCGGTGAAGTAGGCCTTGAGCTCCTCCCAGGTGTCGATCTCGCGGGTGTTGGCGGCCCGGAAGGCCTTGGCGCGGGCGAGGAGGTTGTCCTGGATGGCCTGAAGGCGCTCGACGACGGTCGCGACGAAGTCCGCGCGCGGGACGCCGGCCTTCTCGCCGGTGTCGCGCCGGGCGACGAAGACGGCATTGTTGGCGAGGTCGCGCGGGCCGACTTCGACCCGGAGCGGTACGCCCTTCTTGATCCAACCCCAAGCCTTGTCGCCGCCGCGGATGTCGCGGTTATCGATGGTGACGACGAGCTTGCGGTCGTGGAAGCGCTGGGCGGTGAGCTCCTTCTGGAGCGACTGGCAATACTCGAGGACCTGCGCCTTGGTGGCGTCGTCCTTGTAGATGGGCATGATGACGACGTGCTGCGGCGCGAGGCGCGGCGGGGCCACGAAGCCGTCGTCGTCCGAATGCGTCATGATCATGCCGCCGATGAGGCGGGTCGAGACGCCCCACGAAGTGGTGTGCGCATACTGCTGCGTGGCGTTCTCGTCCTGGAAACGGATGTTGCACGACTTGGCGAAGTTCTGGCCGAGGTAGTGCGACGTGCCGGCCTGCAGGGCCTTGCGGTCCTGCATCATCGATTCGATGCAAAGGGTGTCGACGGCGCCCGGGAAGCGTTCGCCTTCGGTCTTGCGGCCCATGATGACGGGCATGGCCATGTAGTTCTCCGCGAAGTCCGCGTAGACCTGGAGCATCTTGTTGGTCTCCTCGACGGCTTCGGCTTCCGTCGCATGGACGGTGTGGCCTTCCTGCCAGAGGAACTCGGCCGTACGCAGGAAGAGGCGCGTGCGCATTTCCCAGCGCACGACGTTGGCCCACTGATTGATGAGGATCGGGAGGTCGCGGTACGACTGCACCCACTTGGAGTAGGTTTCGCCGATGATGGTCTCGGAAGTCGGACGGACGATGAGCGGCTCCTCGAGCTCGCCGGCGGGGACGAGCTTGCCGTCGGGGCCGGCTTCGAGGCGCGAGTGGGTGACGACGGCGCACTCCTTGGCGAAGCCATCGACGTGCGCGGCTTCCTTCTGGATGTAGCTGACCGGGATGAAGAGCGGGAAGTAGGCGTTCACGTGGCCCGTCTCCTTGAACATCGCATCGAGGTCGCGCTGGATGTTCTCCCAGAGGGCGTAGCCCCAAGGCTTGATGACCATGCAACCGCGGACGGCGCTGTTCTCGGCCAAGTCGGCGTGCTTGATGACCTGCAGGTACCACTCGGGGTAGTCTTCGGCGCGGGTCGGGGTGATGGCGGTCTTGGGCTTGGCGGCAGGCTGCTGGGACATGGATTGAGTAAAGAGGGAATGAACGCCGAAGGGCAAGTCGGGTTCTTGTTTCGAGGTAGGGTCAGCACTGCGTGCTGACCTAGCCAGGTCGGCACGCAGTGCCGACCCTCCCCAAACCCAAGGCGCGCGGATTCCCCCAGGCCCTACCCTCGCTTCGCCTTCCAGAACCGCGGGCGGCCGCTCATGTCCGGCAAGCCCTCGGCTTCGACATAACCATGCTGAGCCGAGAGGGTCGCCAAGGCCGCATGTTGGTCGATGCCGGTCTCGCACAGGACCCAGCCGCCGACGCGCAAGTGCGCCCGGGCCCCTTCCAGGATCTTCCGCAAATCCGCCACGCCATCCTCGGGGGCGACCAGCGCGGAGACCGGATCGAACTGCCGGACTTCGGGTTCGGCGACGGCGACTTCCGCGGCGGTCAGGTAAGGGGGATTCGAAACGATGAGGTCGTACGCGTCGGTGACGGCGCTGAACCAATCCGACTCCGCGAAGGCCACGCGGGCGGACAAGCCGCAACGCTCCGCGTTTTCGCGGGCCAACGCCAAGGCGTCGGGCGAACGGTCCACGGCTTCGACGATCCATGCGGGGCGCTCCGCAGCCAAGGCCAACGCAATCGCGCCCGAGCCCGTTCCCAGGTCGAGGACGCGGATGGCTTGCTCCGCCGGAAACAAAGCCAGGGTGAGGTCGATGAGCTCTTCGGTTTCCGGACGCGGGATGAGGGCGCGCTTATCGGACTTCAGCACGAGGTCACGGAACTCGACCTGACCGACGATATGTTGGAGGGGTTCACGGTTGCCGCGGCGCACGGTGAGCGCGCGGAGCTTCTCGACTTCCGGGTCCGTGAGCAACCGTTCGAATTGCAGGTAAAGGTCGAGGCGCTTCAGCCCCAACCCGGCGGCGAACAAGTGCTCCGCCTCGGTGCGCGGGGAAGCCAAGCCTTTGCGCGACAAAAACTCCGCGGCCTTCTTCAGCGTCTCGAGCAGGTTCTGCACAGGCTTAGCGGGCGGCGGCGCGGGTCAGGCGATCGTTGTAGGCCACGCCGATGCCGCTGGCCTCGGCGAGTTCGGCCTGGATGACATCAAAACCACGCGCGTCGAGTTGACGCAGCAAGGCAAACAGGTGGCGGGCGCCCTCTTCGGCGGAACCATGCTCGGACAAATAGAAATCCTCCGGCCCGGAGGGCAGATCCGCGCGACGCGCCAAGAGCAAGCGGGCGACCTTGCCCGTCGCCACCGCGGGTTGCGAACCACGGGCAAACAACTCGACCCGCGTCGCGGGGCTGTAATGACGCTCCAACATCCCCGGGGCATCTTGGGCGACCTGCTGGCTGGCCACGCGCGTGATGACTTCGATGGGGCCGAGATTGGCCTGCAAGGCTTCCAACGTGATGGGGCCCGGACGCAACAAGCGGGCCCGGCCGGGAACGGATAGGTCCAAGATCGTCGATTCAACGCCGTGGGTGCAGGCGCCGCCGTCGACGATCCACGGACAACGGTCCCCGAGCGAATCGCTCACGTGCGCGGCCTTGGTCGGACTGACGTAGCCAAAGGGATTGGCGCTGGGCGCGGCGAGCGGACGGCCGCTCAGGCGGAGCACTTCACGGAAGATCGGGTGCGCCGGGATGCGCACCGCCACGGTCGGTTTGCTCGCGGTGACGAGGTCGGGCACGCAAGGCTTGCGTCGCAGGACCACCGTCAAGGGACCCGGCCAGAAACCAGCCAACGCCGCCAGGCGCTCATCCGGCTCGGCGACTTCGGCCAACGCCGCCTGGTCGAGCACGTGGACGATGAGCGGGTCGAGCAAGGGGCGGCCCTTGATGGTGAAGACCTGCGCCAGGGCGGCGGGGTTGAGCGCATCCGCGGCGAGGCCGTAGACCGTCTCCGTCGGCAAAGCCACGCAGTGCCCGGTCCGCAGGAGGTCGGCCGCGCGCGCGAGGTCGGACGGCGAGGAGGACAGGAAACTGGCGGCAGGCGAAAGCAAGGGAACTGGGACTGTGCGGAAAGCCGGCGGGTCGGCAATCCCCGGACAACAAAAAGGCCGCCCAGAAGGCGGCCCGGAAAAGTATCGGGGGAAACCGATTACTTCATCGTGATCATATTTCGGGCGCGCTTGACGGCCTTCGAAATATGACGCTGCTGGCGGGCGGTGAGGCCGGTCAACTTGCGGGGCAGGATCTTGCCCGTCTCGGTGACGTAGCGCGACAGAGCCTCGGGTTCGGTGAAATCGAAGTCGAGGGGGTTGCGGGAACGCTTGAGCTTACCTTCGGTAGTCATGGGAGGGTTTTTGGTAAGGGATGCAGGGCTTTGGGCAAGAAGGAAAAGGCGGCTAACCCACGGAACGGGTAAAAATGGCCTAAATCTTCAAAAAAATGCCGTTTTTACTCCCTTAACTTAGGCCTGACGGTGCAAACCGATCAGGAACTCCTTGTTCCCTTCCCCTCCCTCGATGGGCGAAGGGATCACCCCGAGGACCGTCGCGCCGGGGAGTTCGCGGCTCGCCGCGGTCAAGCCCTCGACCACGCGGGCGTGGATGAGCGGGTCCTTGATGATGCCGCGCCCCTTGTCGGCTTCGGCCTTGGTCGCCTCGAACTGCGGCTTGATGAGCGCCACCAGATGACCACCCGGGGCGACGCGGGCCCACGCCACCGGCAAGACCAAGCCGAGGGAGATGAAGGAGAGGTCCATGACGACGATGCCGTAGAGCGCCTGCGGCAGCTTGGCCGTGGGCAAGTCGCGGGCGTTGAACTTCTCGAAATTCGTCACGCGCGGATCGGTGCGCAGCTTCTGGTGCAGTTGGGCGGTCCCGACATCCACGCAGGTCATGCTGGCGACGCCGCGTTGCAGGAGGCAATCCGTGAAGCCACCCGTGGAGGCGCCGACGTCCAGGCCGTGCCGACCGGCGACGTCGATCTGGAAATGGGCCAACGCCGCATCCACCTTCTCGCCACCGCGCGAGACGAAACGCGGCGGTTGATCGACCGTGAGCAGCGCGTCCTCCGGAAAAGACTGCGAGGCCTTCTGCACGACGCTGTCGGGCCCCGAGCGCACCTTCCCGGCCAAGATCAACGCTTGGGCCACGGAACGCGACGGGGCGAGGTTGAGCTTCAGCAGGAGCTCGTCGGCACGGAGGCGTCCAGGCTTGGCGGCCATGGCATCAGTCGAGGAAGCCCGTCAACGGAGACGTCGGCTGGGCCGCGACGGAACCCGCCCCGAGGCCGGACTCGCGGGCGATGCGCCCGGCTTGCACCGCCAGGGCGAAGGCCTGGGCCATCGCGACGGGGTCGCCGGCGGAAGCAATGCCGGTGTTCACCAAGACGGCATCGGCGCCGAGCTCCAGCGCTTCCGCGGCATGCGACGGAGCCCCGAGGCCGGCATCGACGATCACGGGCACGCGGGCCTGCTCGATGATGATGCGGAGGAAGTCGCGGGAGAGCAGCCCGCGGTTGGTGCCGATGGGTGCACCGAGCGGCATGACGGCGGCCGCCCCGACTTCTTCGAGGCGCTTCGCGAGGACCGGGTCGGCGTGGATGTAAGGCAGGACGGTGAAACCCTTCTTCACCAACTCCCGGCAAGCCTCGAGCGTCTCGACCGGGTCGGGCATGAGATACTTGGGGTCGGGGTGGATCTCCAACTTGAGCCAGGAAGTCCCGAGGGCTTCGCGGGCCAGCTCGGCGGCGAAAATCGCCTCCTTGGCGGTGCGCACCCCGGAGGTGTTCGGGAGGATGAGATGCTTCTTCGGGTCGAGGGCGGTGAGGATACCGTCGTCCTTCGCTCCGAACCGGACGCGTTTCACGGCGACGGTCACCACTTCGGCGCCCGAGGCGTCGAGGACGGCGCGCAGGGCGGCGGCGGACGCATACTTACCCGTGCCCGTGAAAAGGCGGGAAGCGAACGTGCGATCGGCGATGCGGAGGAGGGAGGACATCCGACTTCCGACAATCCCAGCCGCGGCCGAATTGTCCAGCCCTCGCGCGGAAAACCTAGGCCGAAACCGCGGCCACCAAGTCCCGAGCGGCGGCGGTCGGGTCGGCCGCCAAGGCGATGGCGCCGCTGACCGCGATGCCGTGGGCCCCCTGCGCGCGCAGGGTCGGGAAATCCGCGGCCGTCACGCCACCGATGGCGAAACACGGCAACGGCGCGGCTCCGGCGATGAGTTGCGCCAAGGACTCCGCGGAGTGGACCGGCGCATGCTTCGCCTTGCTGGCGGTCGCCCGGACCGGTCCGACGCCGGCGTAATCCACGTGCGCGCCCTGCAGCCGCGCGAGGTGGGCGGGGAAATTCAGGGTCACGCCGACCACCGCATAGGCACCGAGCAGCTGGCGCGCTTCCGCGGGCGAAGGATCGTCCGGGCCGAGATGCACGCCATCGGCTTCGGCGGCCAAGGCGATCCGCGGGGAATCGTTGATGATGAAGGTCGCGCCGTAGTCGCGGCAGAGTTCGGCGATGCGCGCGGCTTGCTCGATCCCCGCGGCCTCGGGCAACGTCTTCGTCCGGAATTGGATCCAGCGCACCCCGCCCTGCAACGCCGCGAGCGCCTGATCGCGATGGCTCAAGGGCGACGCGTCGAGCGTGAGGAACTGCAGGCGGGGCAGGCCGGACATCAGTGCTTGCGCTTCAGCTTGCGCGCATCCTTGCCGGACCAAGCGCGTTCGAGTTCCAGGAAGGCCTGCACGGGCTTTGGGTGCTCCCACACGGAACCGATGAAGGCCATCCCGTCGAAACCGAGCTCGCGCACGCGGGCGGCGTTTTGGGGCGTGATGCCGCCCAAGCCGTAGACCGGGCAACCCCCTTCCGCGCGCCAGCGTTCCACGATCACCTGGAATTCACGCTGGGTGCGCTGCGGGACGTAGTCGCGCTTGGAGACCGACGGGAAGAGCGGGCTCAGGAAGACGTAGCGACACCCCTTGGGCGTGCTCCGCATCTCGTCGTAGGAATGGCACTTCATGCTGAGCGCGGCGGACTTGGGCCAGCGCGGCGGAATCCGGTCACCGGGCAACATCTGGAAACCGGCAAGCTTCCGGGCGAGCACCAGGTCGGGCTGTTCTTCGAGGACGATGCGGTCCCAGAAAACCTCGGGGACCTGCTGGAGGAAGGCCTCGTATTGGCGGACATTCCAATCGCGGACCGACTGGACGTGCAGGCGGCCCAAACCGGCATCGAAGAGTTTCACGACCGTCTTCGCATCCCAAGCGGTCCGCGTGGGCGTGAACAGCACGAGGTTGTCCGGGGCTGGCGCCTCGGGTTCGGATTTAAAGAGGCCTTTGAGGAACTTCAGCATGAATTAACCGCCTTGCGCGGCGCGAATGACGAGGATTTGGGCGCCGGCGGCGAGGGCGTGGGCGGACCAGCGGCTCCGGGGGACGACCTGCCCGTCGACGGCGGCGGCGACGGCGGCCTCCTGGGCGCAGCCGAGTTCCTCGAGCAGGGCGGCGAGGGTCGCGGCGGCGGTTTCCCGGGGCTCATCGTTGACGATTACACGCATACCTGTGGACCCGAACGTGACCCCCTTGGGGCGGAGAGGCAAGCGGAGGTTTGGGGTTGCGGCAACGCTCGCCCGGCTTTCGCTGGAGGGCATGAAATCCCTCCGTCTGCTCGCCACGTGCCTCCTCGGCCTGGCCCTGGCCCACGCCGCCGAAACCCCTTCCACCAACATGAAAGAATCCTCCGACCCCAAGGCCGCGCCGCGCGCCATCATCCACACCACCTACGGTGACATGACCGTTGAGTTCTGGCCCGACGTCGCCCCGCGCACGGTCGACAACTTCCTCAAGCTGGCCCGCGAAGGTTTCTACGACGGCACCTGCTTCCATCGCATCATCAAGGGCTTCATGATTCAAGGCGGTTGCCCCAACTCGAAGCTCGGCTCCCGCGGCCAACCCGGCACCGGCGGCCCCGGCTACCAGATCAAGGCGGAGTTCAACAACCGCTCCCACACCAAGGGCGTGCTCTCGATGGCCCGCTCCTCCGACCCTGATAGCGCGGGAAGCCAGTTCTTCATCTGCCATGGCGATGCTTCCTTCCTGAACAACAAGTACACCGCCTTCGGCAAGCTCGTCGACGGCGAGAAAGTCCTCGATAAGATCGCCGCCATCGCCTGCGTCGGCCCCGAACGCTCCAGCCCGACCGAACGCGTAGAAGTCACTGGCGTAGAGGTAGTTGGAGAAAAGAAGGCGGAGAAGAAGTCCGAGGAGAAGAAGAAGTAAGCCATTCCCTTCGTCCTTTACACAATAACGACCTCAACCAACCTAGCGTTTCCCCATGAAATCCCTACGCCCCCTCCTCCTCCTGCCCTTGGCTGCTGTTGCCGCTCAGGCCTACACCCTCGAACTGGAACTCGGTAAGAGCCACCCGACCGGCCACCAAGACAGCAACGTCGTCGGCCTCACCGTCGCGACCCAGGTGAACGAAAGCTTCAGCCTCGGCCTCAACCTGAACTCCCGCGGCCTCGTTGGCGGCACCCCGGCCATCGACCTCGATGCCCGCACCGCCTTTGCCGAGCTCACCTACGACCTCAACGCCCGTGGCGGCATCCGTCCGTTCGTCGGCGCTGGCGTGGGTTACTCCTGGCTCTCCGGCACCGGCTCGACCTCGAAGTCCGTCCTCGCGACCGACGTGTTCGCCGGCGTGCGCTTCGCCCTCTCCGAGAACCTCGACCTCGCCTTCACGGTGAAGAACGCCCAGTTCATCGGCGTCAAGGACTCGACCGGCGCCAACAAGAACACGATCACCGACTGGTCCCAGTCCGTGAGCCTGCGCTTGAAGTTCTAAGCGTCGCTTAGCCCAACGAAAAGGCCGCCCTCTGGGCGGCCTTTTTTATTGGCTGAAGGGAAGCTCAGGGCGTCAGGATGCCGCGATCCTTCAACCAAGCGCCCAAGGTGTTGGTCCATTCCTTCGCCGCCAGACAGCGGTCGGAAGCGCCCCACCCGTGGCCACCCTTCGACCACACATGGACTTCGGCGCTGCCGCCCAAGGCCTTGAGCTTCGCGGCCAAGGCCATCGAGCCTTCCGCCGGATAGGGGTCATCCGCGCTGTGCGCGAAGAAGGCCGGCACCGGCTTGGGGCCCTTCGGCGGGACGACGCCATCGGGGCCTTCGCGCAGGACGCTATCGGGCTTATCCTTCTCGAAAAGATACGCCGGGTAGACCATGACCGCAAAGTCGGGGCGAGCGGCGCCGGCTTCGGCGGGGGAGTAGGCCACGCGCGCGGCCAAATTGCCGCCGGCGGAAAATCCGAGGATGCCGATCTTCTTGGGATCGGCGTTCCACTCGGCGGCATGGGCGCGGACAAGCTCGATGGTCTTGCGCGCATCCAGCACCGGGACGATCCAAGGCTTATCGTTGTCGCGCCGGGGCACGCGGTAACGCAGGACGGCGGCGCCGACGCCTTGGGCGTTGAGCCGACGCGCCACCTCGGCGCCTTCATGCTCTTCGGCGAGGATACCGTAGCCGCCGCCCGGGCAGACGATGATGAAGGGCGCGTTGGGCTTGGCCGCCGGCCAAACCACGAACTCGGGGATCATCACGTCGGTACGGTGACCATTCTTGTTGAGGATGCCCTTCGGGTCTTGGCCGGGCTTCGCTTTGAGCGTTTCGGCCGGCGGGGCGCCTTCCCAAACCGGGCGGGGGGCCGCCGGTTCGGCCAGCAGCAAGACAGGTAGGCAAAGGACCGAGCGGAGGAGGGTCTTCATTCGTGGCGAAGGGCTTCGATGGGGTCGAGGCTGGCCGCGCGGATGGCCGGATAGACCCCCGCGATGAGACCGACGACGACCGAGAAGGAAAGGCCTTGGAGCATGATGATCCAATCGAACTTGGAGACGACGCCCGTCGGCACCGCCTGCATCAGGACATAGTTCATGATCGCGACGATGCCCATCGAAACGGCGAGGCCGATGAGGCCACCCAACACCGAAATCACGGCCGCTTCGGAAAGGAACTGCAGGAAGAGGTCGGAGCCGCGCGCCCCGACCGCCTTGCGGACGCCGATCTCCCGGATGCGTTCGTTGATGGAGGCCAGCATCACGTTCATGATGCCGATCCCTCCGACGAAGAGCGAGATGCCCGCCACGCCGCCCAGCGAGAGCTTGAACGCCACCTCGGTCTTACGGAAGTCCTCCAAGGTCTGCTCGTTCGTGGTGAGCGTGAAATCCTTCAGGCCGTTATGCGTCTGCAGCAGCGTCCGCTCGACCTGCTCGACCGCGTGATTGAGGTCGTCGCCGGAAGCCACCTGCAGGCCGAGGCCGCTGAGCCGGTCGTTGCCGTTGAACTTCGAGGCCGCGGTGGAGATCGGGATGTAGACGCCGCTGTTGCGCCAGCGCCACATGCCGCCGCCGCCCTTGCCCTTGCTCGAGGCCGAACGGATCTCCATGCCTTGGGCTTCGATGTTGTTGAGGAGACCGATGACGACGAAGCGCTTACCCTTCAGGCGGATGACCTTGCCGAGCGGGTCGACGTTGGGCGGGAAGAGTTCGGCGACGATGGAGGAGCCCAACACGCAGACGTCCGTCTTGTGCAGGATGTCGAGGTCGCTGATGAAACGACCCTGGCCTGGGTCGACCCAGCGCTTCGCGACCGGCAACCAATCCGGCGTCACGCCATTGATCATCGTATTCACCTCGCGGCCTTCCCAGACGAGCTTCTCGAAACCCACGCGGGCTTCGGGCGAGACGTAACGGACGATCGGGATGGTCGCCTTGATCTGCTCGACGTCCCGCATGGTCAGGCCTTCGGAAAGCTCGGCGAGGTGCTCCTGCTCCTTGGGCAAGGCCTGCTTGTCGACGGTGATCTTCTCGATGCCGCCCATGGCATCCACGAATTGGCGGAAGTTGCCGACCATACCCTGGACGACCGTGACCATCGCGACGAGCGAGGCGACGCCGAGGATGATGCCCGACATGGAGAGCAAGGAGCGCACCTTGTTCGCCTGGAGCTCGCGGAGGCCATTGATGATGGCGGCGCGGATGCGGATCAGGAGCTTCATTGGCGGCGATCCTCCTGCACCTTGCCGGCCCGCATGGAGATGACGCGCTTGGCCTTGGCGGCGACGGAAAGGTCGTGGGTGACCAGCACGACGGTGATGCCTTCGGCCAGGAGCGAGCCGAGCAGGTCGAGGATGCGGTCCACGTTCTTCACGTCGAGGTTGCCGGTGGGCTCGTCGGCGAAGACGATGGCGGGGCGGGCAACGATGGCGCGGGCGATGGCGACGCGCTGGCGCTCGCCCCCCGAGAGCTGGGTCGGCCGGTGCGAGAGGCGGTGCGACATGCCCACGCGTTCGAGCGCGACCTTCGCCGCTTCCTCACGGGCGGCTTCGGTGTAATCCTCGCGGTAAAGCAACGGTAGGGCGACGTTCTCCAGGACGCTCAGGCGCGGGAGGAGGTTGAACGACTGGAAGACGAAGCCGACGCGGTTGGAGCGGTACCAAGCGCGCCGATCCGCGCTCAGGTCGGAGACTTCCTCGCCCTCGAACAGGATGCTGCCCTTCGTCGGCGTATCCATGAAGCCCAGGATGTGCATCAAGGTCGACTTCCCCGAACCCGAGGGGCCCAGGATCGCGATGTATTCGCCACGGTCGAAATCGAGGTCGACGCCATCCAGCGCATGGACGGTTTCGTCGCCCATGACGTAGGTCTTATGCAGACCGCGGATGGTCGCGAGGGAACCCATGCTAGCGCTGGACGCTCTGGCGGACCAGGCTGACGGTTTCGCCGGCTTGGACGCCGGACTTCACCTGCGTGTAGCCGGCATCGCTGAGGCCCAACTTCACCGCGCGACGCTCCCACTCGCCCGACTCACCCTTCACGTAAATGATGCGGTCCTTGCCCTCGACGAAGATCGCCGATACAGGGATGGAGAGGCAGCCGGTTTCGCGGGCCACCAGCACGGAGAGGTTCGCGCTGATGCCCGGGCGCGCCCCGTCACCGGCCGCGAAGGAAACCTGGCAAGGGAACACGCGGAGATCCGGGGTCTTCACATCCGGCGTACCGAACGGAGCCAAGAACGTGACTTGGCCTTTCTTCGTCAGGCCGGGAATGGAGTCGAACGTGATGGTCGCTTCGCGGCCCAAGGACAGGCGCGTGGCGGCGAACTCGTTGAGGTTCACGTCCACCCGCAGGACCGAGACGTCGGAGACGCGGAGCAGAAGCGTGCCGCTGTTGATGGACTGGGCGCCGATGACGACTTGGCCTTCGACGAGGTTGTTCGAATCGGACACCATGCCGTCATGCGGGGCCACCAGCACGGTCTTGCGCACGTTCTCTTCGGCCTTCTCGAAACGGGACTGGGCGACGTCGCATTGCAGCTTCGTGACCTCATAGGCGGTGCGGGCATCTTGGAGTTCGCGGTCCGACACGAACCCCTTCTCGCGCAGGGCCTCGGCCCGCTTCAGGTCGCGCGTGCTCTTCTCCAGGTTGAGCGCCTGAAGCTGGACGTTGCGACGGGCCTCCTCCTGGTCGGCCTTGACCAGCAAGGGGTCGAGTTCGATGAGGATCGCGCCTTTCTTCACGACCTGTCCGTCTTTGACGTGGATCTTCTGGATCTTGCCGCTGACCTCGGCCTTGACGTCGCTGAAGATGACGGGGCGGACATAGCCGGCCGCGTCGACGGTCTCCTCGATGTCGCGGATGGCCACGACGGATTCAATGGGGTTCTGCGGTGCCGCGCCCTTGGCGCCACCCGGGCGGCGACCTGCTTTCTTGGCATCCTCGGGCCACCAATGGACGGTCGCCGCGGCCACGAGGCCGACGGCGGTGAGAATGATCAAGTTCTTCTTAAGACTCATGGGGTTGCGGACAAGGGAGGGAGGGGTTCATCCAACGGGAGGCCGACACCGACCTTCGCTTCGGCGCCTTCCAGCGAGAAGCCGTGCCGCGTCAGCAAAGAACCGTCGAGACGGGCGACCCGGGCGGAGGCGGAGCGGGCATCCAGCAAAGACTGGATCCAATTCAGTTGGGCGGCATCCAAGGCCGCCTGGGCCTGCAGGACGCGCAAGATGTCGGATTGACCGGCGGCGTAGCGGGCCCGTTCGCCTTCGTAGGATTGGCGCTGCAACGCGAGGGCCGACGTGGCGGAGTCCACGCGCGCCCGGGCGGCCTCGAGGTCACGCCAAGTGGCGCGGGCGTTGAAGACCAGATTCTGGCGGACATCGGCCAACCGGAATTCGGCCTGCTGGCGGGCCCGCGCGGCGGAGCGCAACGCGGCTTCGGATTCGCGGGAGCCCAGCGGCAAGCGGTAGGTCAGGCTGATGCTGTTGCTCCAGCCGGAGCCATCACGGAGGCCATGATACGCCTGGTTCAGCCCGGCGACCGAAGGTCCCACGTTGGCGCCGGAAAGCGTGAGGTCGAGTTGGGCGGCGTCGTTCTGCCGAGCCGCTTCCAACGACGAGTTGGCCTGGGCCAACGCGGAAAGCTGGATGGCGGTGTCGAAATCGAAAGCGGCGGCCTGGCGGATCCACTGCGTGAACGGCTCCGGGGCCGCGACCGCGGTCGACGGGATGGCTTCCACGAGCACGGGCTGCTCGATTTCGGCGGCGTCGCCACGTCCGAGCGTTCGGCGCAAGCGCATCTCCGCGCCATCCACGGCCTGCTTGGCGTTCAAGACCGCGACCTTCTGATTGGCCACGTCGGCGGCGGCCTGCAATTCCTCCAAGGCGGTGGCATCGCCGAGCCGACGCTTGGCCTGAACCTGCTCCAGCAAGGATTCCGCCGAGCGCAGGCTGGTTTCGCGCAGCGCCACCAAGGTACGCGCGCCCGCGAGGCTCCAATAAGCGACTTCGGTGTCGCGGATGAGGTCCAGCGCCGCGGCCCGCAAGGCGAGGCGGCTCCGCGTGGCGCCTTCTTTGGCGGCGATCAACGCGGAGAGGTTGACGGCCCGGCCGGCGCCAGCGAGCAAGGGCTGCGTATAGCTCAAGCTGGTCCCGAGGTCGAAATTCGAGGCCGTCGAGTTGAGGCTATTCCCGTCGGCCCACTGCCGCGTCATGCCCGTGCCCAAGGTCAACGTACCGCCCCAACTGAACTTACGGGACAGGCTGACATCCGAACTGAAATCCCGCGCGGCCGGGTTGCCGAGCTGTCGATCAAACGACGCCTGGGCACCGCTCAAGCGGTTGCTCCAACCGAAGACGGGGTCGAATGCGGCTTCGGCCTGTTCCACATTATCCAAGGCGCGGGCGGTCTCCAGGCGAGTGACGACGAGGCCGAGATTGCGGGCCAAGGCCTGGTCGATGGCGGCGGCCAAGGTGACCGTCGAGGGGGCGGAAACGACCGCCTGGTTCACGGGCGCCGGCGCGACGACGCCCTCTGCTCCCAGCAAGGAAGCAGCGACGAGGAAACTCGCGGGGAGAAAGGCGCGCATGGAAGGGGTAAGTACCTCAGTAGGTGTAGTTTGTTCCGTCCATAAAGCAAGCGACGCACCATGGGGTGCGTCGCGAAACCTCACCGATGAAGGCGTTTCGTCTTATTTGACGATTTCGACCAATTCGACCTCGAATTCGAGGACGGAGTTGGGCGGAATCGGGCCCTGACCATTTTCGCCGTAGGCGATGCTGGCAGGAGCGATGAGGAGGATCTTACCACCCTTGCCGATCAGCGGGACGGCTTCAGTCCAAGCCGGGATGACGCCGTTCAACGGGAACTCGGCCGGGGCGTTGCCGCGGTTGGCGGTGGAGTCGAAGACCTTACCATCGACCGTCTTGCCGGTGTAGAGGCACTTGACCGTGCTGGCGGCGGTGGGCTTCGGGTCGGTCCCCGGGGTGATGATCTTGTAGCGGAGGCCCGAAGCGGTCTTCGTGAACGCCTTGTCGGCGTCGATCTTGGCGAGGAAGGCGTCGTTCTGGGCACCCCAGCGCTTGGCCTTACCGGCGACGCGTTCGCCGATCATCTTCTCGGCACCAGGAATGATTTCCTCGGCCTTGAACTTCGGCGTCTCGTTCTTGAGGGCGGCCCGCATGCCGTCGAGCAGGGCGGTCACTTCGTCGTCGGAAAGGTCGAGCTCCGAGGCGATGGACGCCCATTGAGCCTGACGGACCAGGAAGAATCCCTGGAGGAAGAAGGCCTGTTTCTGTTGTTCGGGGGTGAGGTCTTTCACGATGGGTGCGGGTGGAGGGGTGAGCGCCGGGGCGGCCGGAGCGGCGGCGGCAGCGGCGGGCTTCGCTTCGTCGGCGGCGTGGAGGGACGCGGCGGCGAGGGCCAACGCGGCGAGGGCGGGGAGTTTCATGGGTAAGGGTTGGTATCCGAATTAGGCCTGGGGGGGAAGCACCTTTGCGTGTTCCTGGAGGGAATTCACGGTCAGCGGGCGGACCTTGAGGGACTTGATGCCGAGCACCGCGGCGCGGGCGGCGTTCATGGTCGAAGCCATGTAGACCCCACGGAGGACCGCTTCCGCGCGCATCGCATTCTCATCCTTCCGCGGCAGCATGCCCGCGGCGGTGTTCACGATCATCTGGAGCTGGCCGTTCTTCAGGAGGTCGAGCACGTTGGGGCGCGAGCCTTCGGAGATCTTGCCGAGCTTGGTGACCTTGACGCCGGCGGCTTCGATGGCCGCGGCCGTGCCGCTGGTGGAGTAGACGCTGAAACCAAGCGTCGCGAGTTCGCGGGCCACGGCGACGGCGCCGTCCTTATCGCGATCCTTGACGGAGAGGAGGACGCTGCCGGCGGTGGGCAAGGCCGGCTGCGCGGCCATCTGCGCCTTGGCGTAAGCCATGCCGAGGTCGTCGTCGACGCCCATGACTTCGCCGGTCGAACGCATTTCCGGCGAGAGCGCGACGGGCGCGCCGGGGAAACGGTTGAACGGAAAGACGGATTCCTTGACGGACCAATAGGGCGGACGGATCTCCCGGGTGAACTTGAAGTCCTTCAGCTTGGCGCCGAGCATGCAGAGCGAGGCGAGCTTGGCGAGGGGGACGCCGATCGCCTTCGAGACGAACGGGATCGTGCGCGAGGCGCGCGGGTTGACCTCCAACATGAACACGGTGCTGTCCTTGATGGCGAACTGGATGTTCATCAGGCCGACCACCTTGAGGCGCTTGGCCAGCGCGTGGGTGATGCGGCGGACTTCCTCGACGATCGCGGGGGAGAGGGTGTGCGGCGGGAGCACCATGCCGGCGTCGCCGGAGTGCACGCCCGCATGTTCGACGTGCTCGAGCATGCCGCCGATGACCGTGGTCTCGCCGTCGGAGATGGCGTCGACGTCGAGTTCGATGGCGTCTTCCAGGAACTTATCCAAGAGGACCGGCTTGCCCGGGGCGACGTCGAAGGCCTCGCGGACCACCGACTTCAGCTCGTCCATGCCGTAGACGATGAACATGCCGCGTCCACCCAAGACGAAGGACGGACGGAGCAGCACCGGGAACCCGATCTCTTCCGCGGCCTTGTAGGCTTCCTCGGCGGAGAGCGCGGTCTTGTTCACCGGCTGGCGGATATCCAACTCGATGAGGATGTCCTTGAAGAGCTGGCGGTCCTCGGCGAGCGCGATGCTGGCGGGGGAGGTCCCGACGACGGTGACGCCGTTGGCTTCCAGGTCGGCGGCGAGGTTGAGCGGGGTCTGGCCGCCGAACTGCACGATGGCGCCGATGCACTTCTCGGTGCGGTAGATCTCGAGGATGTCCTCGAGGGTCAACGGCTCGAAGTAGAGACGGTCGGAGGTATCGTAGTCGGTCGAGACGGTCTCCGGGTTGGAGTTCACCATCACGGTCTCGTAACCCGCGGCGCGGAGCGCGTAGGAGGCGTGGACGCAGCAATAGTCGAACTCGATGCCCTGACCGATGCGGTTCGGACCACCGCCCAGAATCATGACCTTCTTCTTGTCGGAGGGCCGGACCTCGGATTCGTCGCCGTAGGTCGAATAGAAATACGGGGTGAAGGATTCGAACTCCGCGGCGCAGGTGTCGACCAGGCGGAAGACCGTCTTGATCCCGGCGGCGTTGCGCTGGGCGTAGACTTGCGCCGGGGTGAGGCCGGTCGCGTGGGCGATCTGGCGGTCCGCGAAACCGGCTTCCTTGGCCTGGCGGAGCAGGTCGACGCCGACGGACTTGCCGGCGGCCTTGAGCGCGAGCTCGAGGTCGACGATCTGGCGGAGCTGCCGGAGGAACCACGGGTCGATCTTGGACAGGTCGAAGATCTCCTTCTCGGTCAGGCCGGCGAGCAGCGCGTAACGCAGGAAGAACGGACGCTCCGGATTCGGGCGCGCGAGGCGCGCGCGGATCTCGGTGAGGTCGGGATAGGTGGCGTCGCCATGCTTGCCGCCGCAACCGAAGCCCCAGGCGCCGATCTCGAGCGAACGGAGCGCCTTCTGGAAGGACTCCTTGAAGGTGCGGCCGATGGCCATCGCTTCGCCCACGGACTTCATCGCGGAAGTCAGCGTGGTGTCCGCGCCGACGAACTTCTCGAAGGTGAAGCGCGGGATCTTGGTGACGATGTAGTCGATGGTCGGCTCGAAGCAGGCCGGCGTCGACTTGGTGATGTCGTTCTGCAGCTCGTCGAGCGAGTAGCCGACGGCGAGCTTGGCCGCGATCTTGGCGATCGGGAAGCCGGTCGCCTTGGAGGCGAGGGCCGACGAACGCGAGACGCGCGGGTTCATCTCGATGACGATCATGCGCCCGTTGGTCGGGTTGACCGAGAACTGGATGTTCGAACCGCCGGTCTCGACGCCGACGGCGCGGATCACGGCGAACGAGGCATCGCGCATCAGCTGGTATTCCTTGTCGGTCAGCGTGAGCGCCGGGGCGACGGTGATGGAGTCGCCGGTGTGGACGCCCATCGGGTCGAAGTTCTCGATCGAGCAGATGATGACGCACTGGTCCTTGTGGTCGCGCATCACTTCCATCTCGTATTCCTTCCAGCCGAGCAGGCATTCCTCGATGAGGACTTCGTGCACGGGCGAGGCGTCGAGGCCGGCTTGGGCCATGCGGTCGTACTCTTCGCGGTTGTAGGCGATGCCGCCGCCCGTGCCGCCCAAGGTGTAGGACGGACGGATGATGACGGGGAATTCGCCGCCGATGAGCGCGATCGTCTCGCGGGCCTCCTCGAGGGTCTTGACCACGCGCGAGCGCGGGACGTCGAGGCCGATCTCCAGCATCAGCTTCTTGAACTTCTCGCGGTCTTCGCCGCGCTCGATGGCGTCTTCCTTCGCGCCGATGAGTTCGACGCCGTACTTGGCGAGGACGCCGGTGCGGGCGAGCTTGAGGGAAAGGTTGAGCGCGGTCTGGCCGCCGAGCGTCGGGAGGAGCGCATCGGGCTTCTCCTTGGCGATGATGCGTTCCACGGATTCGACCGTGAGCGGTTCCACGTAGGTGACGTCCGCGGTCTCCGGGTCGGTCATGATCGTGGCCGGGTTGGAGTTCACCAAGATCACGCGGTAGCCTTCCTCGCGGAGGGCCTTGCACGCCTGGGTGCCGGAATAATCGAACTCACAGGCTTGGCCGATGATGATCGGACCCGAGCCGATGATGAGGATGGTACGGATATCGGTCCTCTTAGGCATAGTGTTCCGCGGACTGTCAGCGACCCTTGGAAGGGTGGTCAAGAGGGGACTGCACACATTTGCGGGAAGGCGCTTGCACGGGCGGGCCGAGACGGCATTCATCGTGGTGTGGACATCATCAGGATCAGCGGAATTCGGTCGTTCGGCCACCATGGCGCCCTCCCCGAAGAGAAACGTCTCGGACAGCGTTTCACGGTTTCCGTCGACTTGGAGGTGGATACCCGTCCCGCCGCCGCGGCCGATGACCTCAAACTGACCGTGGATTACGCCGAAGTCATCCGGACCGTGGAAGGCCAGCTGACCGGTAAGCCGGTCTACTTGATCGAGACTTTGGCCCAGCAGATCGCCGCCCGCATTTTGGGGACGTTTCCAGTGGTCAAAGCGGTGACGGTCGAGGTCAACAAGCCGTTTGCCCCGGTTGCCGCCGATTTTGAAGCGATTTCCGTTAAAATCCGCCGGGAACGGGTGTGAAATCAGGTCAACGCCAGTACCTTCTTGGACTGGGCAGCAACCTGGGGGATAAGGTCTATTATATAGAACAAGCGGTACGCGCCCTCGCCGCCCTACCCCTAACCACGGTTACGGCCATTTCCGAGGCTTTTGACTCCGACCCCGTGGGCTATCAAGCGCAGGGGAATTTCTTAAATCTCTGTATATCATTAACTTCTGTATTAAAACCTGAAGAATTACTGACCGCCTGCCTTGGGATTGAAGCCCAGTTAGGCCGGGTTCGGACAATTAAAGACGGCCCGCGCACGGTGGATATCGATGTGCTCTTCTATGAAGGAGGAAAGGTCGAGCTCCCGGAACTCACCCTCCCCCACCCCCGCTGGCAGGACCGTGGGTTCGTCGTTTTACCCCTAAGGCATCTACTTCAAGACCACACCCTCGCCAAGGACCCGACCTGGGATTGGCTTCGGGCTAAGGTCGCTTCTTTACCCGTCGATGGGTCCGGCCTGCGCCCATGGCACGGACCGACCCCCTGGATCAACCCGACGCACTGAAGCCTGCCCGCTTCGGCCATGCCCCCGCGCTCTGGCTCGCCCTCCCCTTGCTGGCGGGTTGCGCCTGGGACGCCTACGCGCAGCCCAATATCCTGCCGCTCCTCTGGGTCGGACTGATCGGCACCATCGCACTCTGGTTCGCCGTGCGCCACGAAAACCTCTGCCGCGTCCTGCTCGTCGGCGCCGGCCTCTTCTGGGGCGCCGCTTGGCATCAGGCCAAGCTCCCGCCGCAGTCGCCGCCGGGTTCCGTCCGTAGTTATGCCGAACTCTCGATCCGCATCGAAAGCGCCGCGCCCCGCCGGACGGGCGAGGGGTGGACCGGGATGGGGATCGTCACGGACAAGGGTCCGTTGTTTCGCCGACGGCTCGCGTTGGCGGTGAAAGGCGCATCGCCCGCGCGGGGCGCCGAACTCAAAATCGCCGGCCACCTCTCCGCGTTGCCCGCCAACGCCACGGGCTACGATGCGTGGATCGCCTCCCAAGGGGCGACGCTCACCCTCCGGGGCGGGAAAACGTTGGGCGTACTCGAACCGCCCACCCGCTTCGCGCTTTGGTGCCAAGACAGCCAGCATCACCTCGAGCATTGGTTGCGAACCTTACCTTGGACGGACCCGGACGGCGGCGCCCTGTTGGCGGCGACGATGCTGGGGCGGACGGCGCTGCTGCCCGAAGAAGCCAAAGGCGCCTTTGCCGCCACGGGCACGCTGCACCTCTTCGCCATCAGCGGCCTCCACATCGCGGGCATGGCCGCGGCCTTGATCTGGGCCGCGCGGCGCCTACGCCTCCCCGAAAAACCCGCGGGTATCGCCATCCTCGCCCTGCTCTGGCTCTACGTGGAGGTCACCGGGGCCTCGCCGTCTTCGCTCCGCGCTTGGATCATGGCGGTCTTCCTTTGGGCGGGCCAAACGGGCGAACGCGCCACGCCGCCGTTGCAATCGCTCGCCCTCGCCGCCGCCGCCACGCTGCTCTGGAGCCCCGAGGCGTGCAGTGATCCGGGCTTCCAGCTCAGCTACCTCGCGGTCTTGGCGATCCTCCTCGTCGGGGTGCCGGCGGCCGAGCAAATCGCCGCGCCGACCTTGGCCGAGCGGCTCACGCCGAAAGACGCCGTACCGACTTGGCGTCGCTGGGGCTGGCGCTTACGCCGCGCGACCCTCGGCGGTCTGTGCGTTTCGTTGGCGGCGACGATCGCCGGCGCGCCGCTGACGCTGACCTATTTCCAAAGCAGCAGTTGGGGCGGCGTCTTCGCGAACCTCGTGCTCGTCCCGCTCTCGGAAATCCCGCTCATCTTGGGGATGGCTTCGCTGCTCTTCTGCCCCTGGCCCAGCCTGCTTCCGCTGGCGGCGTGGATCAATGGCTGCGCGGCCCTGGTCCTGGATGCCATGAGCGGGTTCACGCAGGCCTTCGCCCAGATACCCGGCTTGGTCCTGACGGGCACCGTCGACCCCGCCGCCAGCGGCCCGACCTGCGCGGCGCTGCTCGTGGCCTGCTTCCTCGCCCAAGCGGAAACGAACAGCGCCCGGAGACTCCTCGGCGTCCCGCTGGCGCTGGTGACGCTCTGGTTCTTTCTGTTCGTCTATTGAATGGAAATGGTGGGCTTGCCTTGGCTCATCCTCGGCCAAATGTCCCGGCATGCGCCTGCTGCCCACCCTCGCTTCCCTGCTCGGACTCCCGCTCGCCCTGCTCGCCGCCGAAGCGCCGCCGCAACAGTGGAGCGGCATCTACCCGAACCTCGCCTATTTCAACAATGAGGGCGAATGCGGCACCGGCGCCGTCGTCCCCTGGGCGGACCGTCTCTGGGTCATCACCTACGGCCCGCACCTACCTTACGGCTCGAGCGACAAACTCTACGAAATCACCCCCGACCTCCGGCAGATCGTCCGCCCGGAAAGCGTCGGCGGGACGCCCGCGAACCGGATGATCCACGTGGAGTCGAAGCAACTGATCATCGGGCCATACTTCATCGATGCGGACCGCAAGGTGCGGGTGATCCCGCCGAAACTCATGCCCGGCCGACACACGGGTAACGCCCGCCACCTGACGGACCCGGCGAACAAGGTCTACTTCGCCACGATGGAGGACGGCCTGTACGAGGTCGACGTCCACACGCTCGCGGTGAAGGGCCTGATCAAGGAAATCAAGAACGTGCCGAAGCCCGGGCAGACGGAGGAAGTCAGCCCGGCGACCATCACTTCGACCCTGCCTGGCTACCACGGTAAAGGCCTCTACTCGGGCCAAGGCCAGGTCATCCTCGCGAACAACGGGGAAATGGGCGCCAAAGCGTTGATCGACCCCACGATCGTCAGCGGCGGCCTCGGCTCCTTCAACGGCACCGGGAACTGGTCCCTCATCCGCCGCAACCAATTCACCGAAGTCACCGGGCCGGGCGGGCTCACGGGCAACGCGCATCCCGAGAAGGACCCCATCTGGACGATCGGTTGGGATTTCCGCTCCTTGATCCTGATGGTGATGGAAGACGGCCAGTGGACGAGTTTCCGCCTCCCGAAGCCGAGCCACTCCTACGATGGCGCCCATGGCTGGAACACCGAATGGCCGCGCATCCGCGACATCGGCGAACCCGGCCAACGCCTCATGACGATGCACGGTTCGTTCTGGACCTTCCCGGCGGGCTTCTCCGCGAAAAGCTCCGCCGGCATCGCGCCCCGCTCCAACTACCTCAAGGTCATCGGCGACTTCACGCGCTGGCAGGACCGCCTCGTGTTCGGTTGCGACGACACCGCGAAGTCCGAGTTCCTCAACAAGCGCCCCGCGAAGGGCTCGCTCGCCGGCCCGGGGCAATCGCAGTCCAACCTCTGGTTCACCCCGCTCGACGCCACCACGAAACTCGGGCCCGCGATCGGCCGCGGCGGCGTCTGGGTCGACGAACCCGTCAAGGCCGGCACGCCTTCGGACCCCTTCCTGCTGGACGGGTTCACCGAGCGGACGCTTTGGCTTGGCCACGATGGCACCGCGGACACCAGTTACGCCGTGGAAATCGACCAGCAAGGGAACGGCACCTGGACCACCTGGAAGACGATTGCGCTCACCGCCAGCGCCCCCGGGCGCTGGGTCGACCTCTCGCCTGAACACGTCAGCGGCGCTTGGATCCGCGTGACCAGCTCGCGCGACCAACAGAAGGCCACCGCGCAATTCCAGTACGCGAACGAAGACCGTCGCGGCGCGGAAGCCGACCCGATGTTCGCCGGGCTGAGCTCGGCGGACGCCGCCACGAGCCGGGGCGCCTTCCTGCTCACGCGCGGGGGCAACCTGCGCACGCTCTCGGTCCTCCCGGCCACGGTCACCGCGGAACAAACCACCGTCGGCGCCGCCTACGAACTCACCGCCGACATGAAGCTGGTGAAGCTAGCCGACGCCAAGGTGACCGACTACGTCGCCAAGAACACGGCCATCCCGGCCGGCATCGTCACGACCGACGCGGCTTCCGTCATCTTCGAAGAAGGCGGCCAACGCTGGCGCCTGCCGCGGGCCTTCCCGATCGGCGATGCCCGCAACGCCGCCCAAGACCGCCTGCTCGCCCGCAACGCCCTCCGCAAGGCACGGGAAGTCTGTACCGAGCGCGACCTCCTACAGGCCCACGGCACGTTCTACGAACTGCCCGCCCTCAACGCGCTCGGCGCGATCCGGCTGCGCCCCGTCGCCACCAGCGGCTTGGCGGTCCATGACTACTGCTCGTACCGCGGACTGCTGGTGCTCTCGGGCCTGCAGGAAGGCGCGAAGAACGACGCCCACATCATCCGCTCGGATGACGGCCAAGCCGCCGTCTGGGTGGGCGCCGCCGACGACCTCTGGAAGCTCGGCAAGCCGCGCGGCTTCGGTGGCCCTTGGCTCGACAGCACCGTCACCGCCGGGGTCGCCTCCGACCCTTACCTGATGACGGCATACGACGAGAAGACCCTCACCCTCCGCAACCATGGCTCCAAGGCGGCGCGCATCGCGGTGCTGCTCGACGTGACGGGTGACGGCAAGACCGTCCCCTACCGCGTCCTCGAGGTGCCGGCCGGCGGCCAGGTGGTGCACGCCTTTGAACGCACCCTCAACGCCTACTGGGTCCGTTTCGTCGCCGACACCGACGGCGTCTTCTCCGCGCAGTTGGAATACAAGTGACCTTGCGAGCGGTGGGTGGATCGCCTTATTAATCCGCTCCATGAGACCCACCCTCAGCGCCCTCCTACTGAGCCTCGCTTCGTTAGGGGCGGCCGATGCGCCCAAGGTATTGACGGAAGCCCCTGCGACCCTCTTGGCGCAAACCGACAAGCTCGTCGGGGCCGACGAGATGACGAAAGGGTCACCCGCCTTGGCTTGGAAAATCACGAAGGGCCGCTGGGAACGGACCAGCCTCGGCACCAGCGGGGCGGAACTCCCCGCCGACAAGAATAACGCGGTTCTGCGTCTTCCGGTCAAACTCGAGTCCTTCGTGCTGGCTTTCGACGTCCGCTTGGATGGCGCGGCGAGCTTGGCCTTCACCATCAACAACGCCAAGGAACAGTTAGCGCGGGTGATCATCGCGCCGACGCACGTCAGCCTCCGCCGCGACGACTATGATGGCAGCGGACCCGAGAAAGCGTTCACGCTGTTCACCCAACCGACGGCGATCGACGCGGGCACCTGGCACACGGTCGTCTTCGAAATGGTCGGCGATACGGTCGTGCTGACCGTGGACGGCAAGATCAGCGGCTGGGGCAGCGAGCCCGCCTACGCGAAGGAAATCCGCGCGAACCCCGGGTTCCATATCGACGGCACCTTTGCGACCGTCCGCAACGTCCGCCTCTGGACCGCCAAGCCCGAGCCCAAGCCGACCTGGGCGGAGAAAAGGGGTGCGCTGCCTCGGCCCCTCGAAAAACCCAAGAAATAGGCGCCACGGAGGGCCAATCCATCTCCCCGCTTGCACCAGCGGGCGGACTCGTCACGTTCAAACACCCACCGTTTCATGGACGAGCCCTTTGACAGCATCGAGGCCGCCCTCGCCGATATCGCCGAGGGGAAACTCGTCATCGTGACCGATGACGAGAACCGCGAGAACGAAGGGGACTTCGTGATGGCGGCCGCGAAGGTCACCCCGGAGGCGGTGAACATGATGATTCGCCATGCGCGCGGACTCATCTGCGTGCCGACGGTCGAGCATCAGCTCCGCCGCCTCGGCATCTCCCAGATGGTCCCCGAGAACCGCGAATCCCAACGCACGGCCTTCGCCGTCTCGGTCGACGCCACCGAAGGCATCTCGACGGGCATCAGCGCCTATGACCGCGCCAAGACCATCGCCATCCTGGCCGATCCCGACTCGAAGCCGGAACAACTCGTCCAGCCCGGCCACATCTTCCCGCTCATGGCGCGCCCCGGTGGCGTGCTCCAGCGGGCGGGCCACACCGAAGCCGCCGTCGACCTGGCGTCGCTCGCGGGCCTGCATCCCAGCGGGGTGATCTGCGAAATCCTCAATGAGGATGGCTCGATGGCGCGCCTGCCGGAATTGATCGAACTGAAGAAGCGCTTCGGGCTCCGCATGGTGTCGATCGCGCAGCTCATCGAATTCCGCCACCGCCGCGAACGCCTGGTCGAACTCGTCGCCGAAAGCCCCTTCCGCTCCGCGTGGGGCGAATTCCAACTCCGCGTCTATCGCTCCCTGCCCGACGGCCGCCAACACCTGGCCTTCGTGCTCGGGGAGCCGACCAGCACGCCGACCCTCGTCCGCGTCCAACGCGAGAACCTGCTGGGCGACCTTTTCCGCGGGCAAGCCTTCGGCGCCGGGGACTCGCTCGCCGCCAGTTTCGCGGCGGTCGCCAAGGCCGGTACGGGCGTGATCGTCCACGTGGCCCAACCCGGAGGCGGCGTGAAAGCCGATGGCGAAGGCATCCGACTCGGCGCCATGGACTCCCGCGACTACGGCATCGGCGCCCAAATCCTTTCCCATATCGGCCTCCGCCAGATTCGTCTCATCACGAATAACAGCCGGAAAGTCGTCGGATTGGGCGGTTACGGGCTGGAAATCGTGGAACAGGTGCCGTTCTGAACGGTTCGGGCGTTTCCTCTTGAACGCATGGGCGGAAACCCTTGCATCAGCCTTCCGTTCTTCCACCGCCATGAGCCAAGATAAGCCCAACTACGAAAAGGTCGACGGTGCCGACCTGCTCATCGCCATCGTGGCGGCCTCGTATAACCAGGTCCTCGTGGATGCGCTCATCAAGCAGGCGACCAAGGGGCTCAAGGCCGGCGGCGTGAAGGAAGCCAACCTCCGCCTCGTCAAGGTGCCCGGTTCGGGCGAGATCCCGTACGTCACCAACATGCTCGCGCTGTCGGGGGACTACGACTGCATCATCGGCCTCGGCGTGGTCGTCGCCGGCGATACGCCGCATCACGAGATCATCGCGCACTCGACCGCCAAGGCGATGCAGGACGTCGCCCTCCGCTCGGAAGTCCCCGTCATCAACGGCATCGTCGTGACGAACACCCGCCAGCAAGCCGAAGAGCGCTGCACCGGCTCCCTCGACCGCGGGACGGAATTCGCGCAAGCCGCCTTGATCATGGCCCAGCATCGCCTCCAACTCGGCGAACGCCTCGACCAAGTCGAAGCGGAAGAACGCGCCAAGAACGGCGGCAACGAACCCTTTGCCCAGAACTGATGGAAACCGACTCGCATTCTCCGGCCCGCTCCCGAATCCGGATCCGGATCAAGGGGCCCGACTTCCGCCTGGCCGACCAAGCCGCGGCGGATGTGGCGAACAGCGTCACGGCCACCGGTGTCCGCGCGCTCGGTCCGCTACCCTTGCCCTCGACGGTGGAAGCGCTGCGCTCCTCCAGCTCCTACGACGAGCTGCGTTGCCATCACCGCCTCCTCGAAATCATCGAGTCGAAGCCGCAGACGATCGATGCGCTCCGCCGCATCAACCTGCCGGCTGGCATTGAAATCGCGGTGGTCGCCCCCGAAGACCCCGTCACCCCAGTCGAGCCCATCCCTGGTGAAGCCCCGGCGAAGCGCAACCGCCGCCGCGATAGCCGGGTCGCCGCCATGCAGTTCCTGTATTCCTGGGAGGTCCAGCGCCAAGGCGACATCGTCACGGCCCTGTACGATTTCTTCGGCGAGCAGCCGCAGCCCCGCGAATACTACGCCTTCGCCGAAGAACTGATCCACGGCGTCATCCGCGACCAAGCCCTCATCGACGAGGTCATCGTGCGCTTCGCCCAGAACTGGGCCTTTGAACGCGTCGCCAAGGTCGACCTCGCGACCATGCGCCTCGCCATCTTCGAACTGATGCGGCGCACCGACATCCCTCCCGTCGTGACGATGAACGAGGCGATCGACATCGCCAAGGTCTTCTCCACCGAGGAATCCAAGCGCTTCGTCAACGGCATCCTCGACCGCTACGCGGCGACGCTGGGGCGCGACCCACGCAAGGCCGAAGGGGCCTAAGGCGATGGCGGGTGGTTTCTTCGAGAGGCTCAAAGCCGGCTTGAGCCGCACCGCGGAAGCGGTCGCGAACCTGCTCGCGCGGCCGATGGACGACCAAGCCGCCGAGGAACTCCGCGAACGCTTGATCTTGGGCGACTTCGGTCCCGCGACCGCCGACGAAGCCGTCGCCGCGGCCAAGGCGGCGTGGAAATCCGACGCCGGGCTCCGCAAGGCGGGCCCCGCGGAAGCCGCGGCCGCCGTCCTCGAAAAGGCGCTCGGCTCCAGCGGTCCCTGGACGATGCCCACCGACCTGAAGCCGCTGGTGGTGATGCTGCTCGGCGTCAATGGCGCCGGCAAGACGACGACCGCGGCGAAGCTGGTTTCGCTCTGGAAGCAACAAGGTCGGCGCGGCCTGCTCGGCGCCTGCGATACTTTCCGCGCCGCCGCCGGCGAACAATTGGCGACCTGGGCGGCGCGCCTCGACACGGAAGTCGTCGGCGGCGCCGCCGGAGCGGATCCCGCGGCCGTGGCGTTCGACGCCGTCAAGGCGGCCACCGCGCGCGGCGTGGACTTCGCGATCCTCGATACGGCCGGACGGCTCCACACGAAGGCCCACCTGCTCGAGGAGCTCCGCAAGGTCGTGCGGGTGGTCGCCAAGGCCTTGCCCGACGCGCCGCACGAGAAGTGGCTGGTGATCGATGGCTCGCTCGGGGCCAACTCACTCGAACAAGCCAAGGTCTTCCATGAAGCCGTCGGCCTCACGGGCTTGGTGGTCACGAAGTTGGATGGCTCCGCGCGCGGCGGCGCCTTGGTCGCGATCGTCCGGGAACTGGGCGTGCCGGTCCGCTTCATCGGCGTCGGCGAAAAGCCCGAAGACCTGCAGGCCTTCGACAAACGGGCCTATGCCCGCTCGGTGGTCGGTCTCGGCGAGTGAGGTTGGCTTGCCACCGGAAGGTGAAGCCATCAGGGTGGGCGCATGTCGGCTGAAAGCGTCACAGTGGAACTCGGCTCACGCGCCTATCCGGTGCGGATCGGGGCCGGCGTCTTCGCCGAAGCCCTCGCCGCCGCGGAGCAACGCCTCGCCCGCGGCGCGCGCGGTGTCGCCGTGACCTCGCCGGCCATCGCGGCCGCGCGACCGGAGCTCCTGCAAGCCCTGCAGGCGCGCCTGCCGGTCTACGTCACGTCCACCGATGGCGAGAAAGCCAAGTCCGCCGCCGAACTCGCGCGGGTCTGGGACTTCCTCGCGGAACACCGCGTGGCCCGCGATGGCGCGCTCTTCGCGGTCGGCGGCGGCGTGGTCGGCGACCTCGCTGGTTTCGCCGCCGCGTCCTATCAACGCGGCATCGATTTCTATCAGGTCCCGACGACGCTGCTGGCGATGGTCGACAGCTCCGTCGGCGGGAAGACGGGCATCAACCTCGCCGCCGGCAAGAACCTCGTCGGCAATTTCCACCAACCGACCGCGGTCTTCGCCGATACGGCGCTGCTCTCCACCCTGCCCGCCCGCGAATTCGCCGCCGGCATGGCGGAAGTCATCAAGCACGGGCTCATCGCGGACCGCGCGCTCTTCGCCGCCCTGCAAGCCACCGCCCCGCTCGCCTGGGATCATCCGCTGCTCCCGGGCGTGATCCGTCGCTGCGTCGAAATCAAAGCGGCCGTCGTGGCCGGTGATGAACGCGAAACCAGCGCCCACGGCGGCCGCGCGTTGCTCAACCTCGGCCATACCTTCGGCCATGCCGTCGAAGCCATCGCCGGGTACGGCACCTACCTGCACGGTGAAGCCGTGGCCATCGGGCTCGTCATGGCCGCACGCCTCTCCGCGGAACTGGGACGGTGCACCGCGGCCGAAGCCGACGCGGTGGCGCAGACGCTCGCGGCCCATCGGTTGCCGACGCGCCTGCACACGGGCCTGCCGCTGGAGCGGATGTTGGACGCGATGCGTCGCGACAAGAAAGTCCGCGGGGGGAAGCTCCGCTTCGTCCTGCAGGATGGCATCGGGGCGGCCAGCACTTCCGACGACGTCCCCGAGGCGGCCGCCATCCGCGCGCTCCTCGCCGGCGGCGCCGTCGCTTAAGGCTTCGGCCCGACCGCCGGCTGCACCGCGCGCCAGTCTCCGTCGCGGCGGCGCTGGTCGTTCTTCCCGTTGGCGGCTTTGAGGCGTTCCTCGAGCGTACCTTCCTTGGGCGCTTCACCGGCCAAAGCGGCGGCGGCGGGGCTCTTCTCGGCCACGAACGACGGGTCGTTCTTCGGGATGGCGCAGCCGACGAGGGCGAGGGCGAGGCAAGTCAGGAAAGTTTTCATCGGGCTTGGGCACGCTTGCGGGCATCGGTTTCGAGCCAGCCGCGCAAGGCCAGCGCGGAACGCTTGGCCCGCTCCCGCGCCGCGGGAAGGTCATCCGCGTCTTCCGCCTTGGCCGAAGCGAACGAGTAGAACTTCGCCTTCGGCTCGGTGCCCGACGCACGGACCGCGAGACGGCGACCATCGGCCAACTCGGCCAAGATGAATTCCTCCTTCGGCACGCGCTCGCCCTCGGCATCGAGAACTTCGTCACGCTCGTAGTCGGTCACGCGCACGACCTTGACCCCATCGATCTCCTTGGGGGGATGGGCGCGCCACGTGGAGACGATCCGGCGGATGGCGGCGGCGCCTTCCGCGCCTTCGAAGGAAAGGTTGAGGAGGTCCTCATGGTGGGCGCCATGCACGAGGTGCAGGGCATCGAGGGCGTCCAGCAGCGTCCGCCCGCGCGCGCGCAGGACGGCCGCGAACTCGCAGAGCATGACGACCGTCGCGTTGGCGTCCTTATCCCGGACCGCATCATCGGCGAGGTACCCGTAGCTCTCTTCGGCGCCCAGGAGGAACAGCGCCGAGTGGCGCAACGCCAGCGGCGCGCGGCGATGGAGCGGCAGGGACGGCGCCTCGGCGCCCGCGCCTGCGGCGAGTTTGCCCGCCCAGCGTTCGAGCTTCCGGGCGATCCACTTGAACCCGACCAACGTCTCGACGCAGCGAATGCCGTGGCGGGCGCAGATGGCTTGGACGAGCGGGGTCGTGACCAGCGATTTGACCACGACGGCCGCTTCCGTTCCCGCCGCGGGCAAGATGCCGGCGTCCTTCAGGGAAGAGATGCGGAACTCCGTCAGCAGGGCCGCGACCTCATTGCCGGTCAGCAGGCGGTAGCCGCCCTGGGGCAGCGGGCAAGCGGCCCCGACGCGGTCGGAATCCGGGTCGGTCGCCAACACGAGGTCGGCGCCGATCGCTTCGGCGTGTTGAAGGGCGAGGACGAACGCCGCAGGGCTTTCGGGGTTGGGCGAAGGCACCGTCGGGAAGCGGCCGTCGTGTTCGAGTTGCTCATCCACGACGAACGGGTCGAGGCCGACGCGACGGAGCGCGGGGACGACCATGACGTCACCGGTGCCATGCAGGTTGGTGTAAACGACCTTGGGCGCATGCCGGGAAAGCACATCCTGGTCGACGACCAAGGCGGCCAGGCGCGCGAGGTACGCATCTTCGGCGGCGGCGGGCACGGTCAAGACGCCCGCGAGGTTTTTCTCGAGGTAAGGCTCGACGTCGGCCAAGCCGATCCGCCCGACGTGTTCGACGATCGCGACGTCGTCGGGGGGCGTGACTTGCCCGCCGTCGGCGAGGCAGCACTTGAAGCCGTTATCGTGCGAAGGGTTGTGGCTGGCCGTGATGACCACGCCCGCGTGGGCCCCGAGGTGCCGGACCGTGAAGCTCAATTGCGGCGTGGAGCGGGCATCGGCGAAGAGGTACGCCTCACCGCCGAGCTGGGTCCAGGCCGAGGCGAGGAGTTCCGCGAAGTGACGGGAGAAATGCCGGACATCATGGGCCACCACGAGCCGGGGGGTCGGGTGCTGGGCGGAGACCTGGCGCCAGAGGCCAAGCCCGGCGCGGAGGACGTTGAAGTCGTTCAGGCAAGCCGAGCCGACCGCTGCCCGGATGGGCAAACCCGTGGCGTCGAGTTCGTTGGCGGCGCTGACTCGGCCGACCGTGCGGCCGCGCATGCCCCCGGTGCCAAAGGCGATGCCTTTATAGAAACGGTCTTCGAGTTCCGCCCAGGCCCCTTGGGTGGCCAGATCGGCCAAGGCTTCCACCGCGGCCGGGGGGAGGGCGCCAGATTCCAGCCAAGCGGTGGCGTTCGTCAGGGAGGCCGCGGAAAGGTGGCCCTGGGATTTGGCCGTCTTAAAGGCCGAAAGGACGGAGGCGGAAGCGCTCATGAACCCCCAGTGTTAGCGTCCAACGGGCTGGCACAAGCCCGGAGCAATGGGGGAGGCGGGGGTTGACACTGGGCAGGCATTGGCAAGGGTTGAACCCCCATGGCCGAAGACAGCTCCAAAAAGCGTCCCCCCAGCGACGACGACCGTAATCTCGTGGTCGTAGACGAAGACTTTGCGAACGCCGACGCGGAAGACCGCCTGTGGCTGCTCTGGGAACGGAACAAGACCCTGATCGTCCGCGGCACGACCGTGGTCGTCTTGGCCATCATCGGGGCCATCGGCTTCCATTTCTGGCAAGAATCCAAGCGGGAAGAACTCGGCCTAGCCTACGTGGCTTGCCAAGATGAGGCCGCCCGTCGGGCCTTCGCCGCCGCCCACCCAGGTGAACCCCTCGCCGCCGTCGCCCTCCTCGAAGTCGCCGACGACCTCCGCCGGGCCAATAAGCTCGAAGAAGCCGCCAAGACCTACGAAGCCGCCGGCAAATCCGTGGTCGGCGACGCGAAAGCCGTGAAGGCCATCGCCACCCGTGCCCGCCTCTACGCCGCGCTCACCCGCCATGAACTTGGCCAAGCCGAGGCCCTTGCCGGCATCGTCGCCGTGGCCGAAGATAACACGGCTCCCGACACCCTCCGTGGCTACGCCATGTACGTCCTCGCCAACCTCGCCCTCACCAAGGGAGACAGCGCTGACGCCGCCAAGTGGGTCAACCTCATGGACAAGCGCCTGAAGCCCAACCATGTGTGGGCCTCCGACAAGGCTTGGCTCGTCCGTTCCGAACCTTCGCTGCTCACCCCGGTGAGCGCACCCCCCGCGCTCCCCGCGGGTAAGTAAGCCTCGATGAGCGACGTCGCGCCGCAGCCGGAGGCCGCCGTGGCGGCTGAACGCCTGACCAAGCGCTACGGTTCGCTGACGGCGATCGAAGACCTCAGCTTCTCGGTCGCCCCGGGTGAAGTCGTCGGCTTCCTGGGGCCGAATGGCGCCGGCAAGTCGACCACCATGCGCATCCTCTCGGGGACCATGGCGGGGACTTCGGGACGGGCCTCCATCTGGGGCGTCTCCGTCGCGCTCAACCCCGCGGAAGCGAAACGCCACATGGCGTACATGCCGGAGAACAACCCGCTCCCCGAAGACCTGCGCGTCGAGGAATACCTGCGCCTGCGGGCCCGGCTCAAGGACGTCGAAACCACCAAGGTGGACGCGCGCGTCAACCAAGTGATGGAAGACTGCGACTTGGTGCGCCGCGCTGCGGGCCGGCTCATCGGCCAACTCTCCAAAGGCTTCCGCCAACGGGTGGGCATCGCCGACGCGCTCTTGGCCCAACCCAAGGTTGTCATCCTGGATGAACCCACCATCGGCCTCGACCCGCACCAGATCCTCGGGATCCGCGACCTCATCCGCTCGCTCCGCGGCCAGATGGCGGTGCTCATCTCGAGCCACATCCTGCACGAAGTCGAACAGGTCTGCGACAAGGTCGTCATCATCAACCGTGGCCGTCTCGTCGCCCAAGGCCGCACCGACGACCTGCGGCGCGAGCTCCTCCCGCACGCCGGCTTCACCATCGTGACCAAAGCCAGCCAGGCGGAACTCGCCGCGCTGTGCACCGCCGCCGAACCGGCCGCCACGGTCGAAGAAGGCGTCGCGACCGACCTCGGCTGGACCCGTTACCGCGTCGTCCTCCCGGCGCAATCGCCGGCGCGCGAGACCCTCGCCGCCTCGTTGCTCGGCGCCGGCCTGCCGCTCCGCGAAATCGCCGAAGAGCGCTACGGCCTCGAGGACATCTTCCTCGCGGCCACGCGCCGCACCCCCGCGGAGGGCCGCCGCTCCTGACCATGCGACACTTCCGCACGCTCTTGGCGCACGAACTCCGGACCGCCCTGCTCTCCGGCAACACCTGGGCTTCGGCCGCGCTGTTCCTCGCGCTCATGGGAGGCATCCACTTCTTCGCCTTGCTGGAATGCAGCCGCGCGCCGCAACCCTGGACGCCGGTCGAAGCCACCTTCCGCCTCTTCTGGCTGCCGTTACTCTGCGTGCTGCCGCTGCTGACCATGCGCAGCTTCGCCGAAGAACGGCGCAGCGGCACGTTGTCGGCCCTCCTCACCACCCCGGCCAGCACGGCGGCCATCGTGTGGGCGAAATTCCTGTCCGCTTGGCTGACGTGGGCCGTGTTCTGGTGCGCCTTCCTGCTCTTCCCTTGGCTCGTCGACGCTCGCCTCGGGACCGTCGGCGATCAACGCCTGAGCGACCCCGCGACGCTGTTCGGCGGGCTCTGCTTCGTGCTGGTCAGCGGCCTGCTGCATGTCGCGCTGGGCATCCTCTGCAGTTGCCTCACCCGCAGCGCCGCCCTCGCCGCGTTGCTGACCTTCATCTGCCTCCTCGGCCTCACCGCCATCGGCGGCGCGATGGAGTCGCTGCCGATCGAAAGCTGGTCGTGGCTGGGTTGGCTGCGCGAACCCGCCGCGCACCTGCGCACCTTCGGGCACCTGCAGGATTTCGCCGGCGGCATCCTCGATTCCCGGCCGCTCGTGCTCTACGTCACCGGCATGATGCTCTCGCTCGGCTTGGCCGTGCTGGCCGTGGAGGGCCAGGAATAAGATGGCTCCGCCCCGCGATGACTTCGGCGCCGTCCGCCCGATCCGCCGCTTCAACCGGCTGACCCAGGCGTTGCTGGCCATCGGCTTGGCCGTGACGGTCAACTACCTCGCCTCGCAGACCGAGTTCCGCTTCCGCCAAGACCTGACGTGGGACCAACGGCATTCCTTGGCGGCGGAGTCCGCCGAAACGGTCCGCGTGGCCGGCCGGAAGAGCCCCGTCGGCGATAAGCAGAACCGGAATTGGGTCCGCGCCATGGTGCTGTCGGACAACTTCAGCGAGGGCGACACGGGCCTCCGGAGCCAACTCGTCAAACTGCTCGAAGCCTATAAGCTGGAAGCGTCGCGCACCGGCGGGGAATGGTTCAACATCCTGCAGGTCAGCAACGGCCTCAACCAGGAGGCGCTCTCGGAAGTCGCCGCCCGGCATGGCCCGCCGGGCCGCAACATCGGCCTGATCCTCACCTGCGGCACGCGCGCCAAGTTCGTCACCCTCGCCGAGCTCGTCGACCTCAACGCGGCCAAGGTCGTGACCTTCCGCGGGGAGGAAGCGGTGACCTCGGCCTTGCTCGAAGTCACCGAGGACCGTCCCGCCATCTGCTACGTCACCCGCGGCCACGGTGAACTCGGCCTCAGCGACACGTCGCCTTTGCGGGGCCTTTCGCAGCTCTCCCGCCAGCTGCGCAACCGCAACTTCGTCCTCCGCGAGCTCGACCTGCCGACGGCGTCGGAAATCCCGCGCGACGCCTCGATGGTCATCATCGCCGGCCCGCAAGCGGCGTTCTCGGCCGCCGAAGCCGAACGGCTCCGCAGCTACCTCTACGACCGCAACGGCCGCGTGCTGGCCTTCCTCGAACCTGGACGCGAGCACGGGCTCGAGGCGGTGCTGTCCGAATGGGCGATCTTCTCGCCCGACGCCCTCCTCCAGGAAAACGACCCCGCTTGCCGCACCGCGGATGGCGACATCGCCGTCCGCCTGCTTCCCGAGAAGATCCACCCGCTGACCCGCGTGCTGCGCGAGCAGGACCTCCCCCTCGTGGTCACGCGCGCCCGCCCCGCGCGCTTCGATGAAGGCAGCACCCCGGACAGCACGCTTTCCGTGACGCCGCTGGTCTTCTCCTCCAACGTCCGCAACGGCGCCATGTTCTCCTGGGGTGAAGCCGACCCGTCACGTCGCCCGATCAGCTTCGACCCCGACCGCGATCACCCGGGCCCCGTCTGCATCGCGGCCGCCGCGGAACGGGCCGCGGGCATCCGCAAGGGTACGGGCAGCATCGGTGGTCGGCTCATCGTCGTCGGCAGCACCGACCTCATCTCCAACGCGCGCCTCAACCGCGGGGGCAACCAAGCCTTCGTGACCCAATGCGCGGCGTGGCTATCGGACCGCGACCGGGCCATCTCCCTCCCGACCCGCGCCGCCGGCGTCTATCAAGTGAATGCGACCGCCGCGGACTTTTGGGCCTTGGCGCTGCGCTTTGGGGGGATTCCCTTGGCGGTCTTGTTAGTCGGGCTTGCGGTTTCCGTCTGGCGCCGCAGAAGTTAAGGGTCCCATGCGGATCGCCCGCACCACCCTTGTCCTCCTTTTAGCCAACCTCGTCGCTTTCGGCCTGGTGTGGCGGGCGACCTCCGCCCATCGGCAAACGGTGGCTAGCCAAGACCTGCTGTTTCCCGCGGCCCTTGCGAAGATCGAGCTGACCGAGTCCGGCCAGAAACTCGTCCTGGAGAAGCGACCGGGCTCTTGGCGCATCACCGCCCCCATCGAATGGCCGGCCAACCTCTGGGCGGTGCAACGCCTGCTCGACGAGATTCGCTTCATCGATGGAGACAAAGGATTTGCGACCGCCGAAACCAAGGCCGCCGGCGGCAGCCTCGCCACCTACGGACTCGCCACACCGCGGTGGACGCTGCGCACGACCTCCGATGCCGGCGCGACGCTGGAGGTGAAGATCGGCGAAAACAAGGACACCCGCCGACTCTTCCTCCTGACGGCGGACGGCAGCCGCATCATTCCGTTGGGCGATGCCATGGCGGCCGCCCTCGAAGCCAAAGCCGAGACCTACCGCGTCGACAAAATCTTCGAGATCGCCGACTTCGAGGTGCGTACCGTTTCCGCCCGTCTTCGCCAGAAGGACGGCGATAGCGTCACTTCCCTCTCCTACGAGGAACGCACCCGGCCGGGGCGCAAGAATCAAGGCCCGGAATGGCGCTTTGAAGCCCCGTTCGATGCCTTGGCCGACCCTGATCGCGCCACGAAAGCCATCGCCGACCTTTCCAACCTCCGAGCCGTGAAGTTCGCGGAAGCCGAGGAAAGCGAAACGGGCTTGGCCACGCCGGAACTCCGGGTCGGCCTCGAAGGAAACTCCCGGCGCCAAGTCCTGCTCATCGGCAAGCCGAAGGTCGGCGCACCCGCCCAACGGTGGGCCAAACTGGAGGACAACGCCTCCCTCTTCCTCGTCGAAGCCAAGGCCCTGGCGGAATGGGAAAACCCGAAGGCCACCCTCGCTTCGGCTCGCCCGGCCGACTTCGACCCCGAGCTCGCCAGCGGGCTGACCATCACTTCAGCGGGCCGCTTCATCACCTTGCATCGCCTCGACGCCACGGGCGCCGAACCGCGCTGGGAAATCCCCGTCGCGCCTGGCTCCACGGCGACCAAGCGCCGCGAAGCCGACGGCAAGCTGATCCGCGAATTCCTGACCGCGCTCACCCGCCTGCGCGCCACGCTCACGGGGCCTACCGCCACCCCGGCGCTCGTCCCTGCGGGGCAACTTCCCGCCGAACCCTTGCACAAGGTCGAAGTCGAATTCGGCGGCGACCGCCTCGTCCTCGCGTTCTACGCCGCGCCCGCCCCGGCCGCCCCCGGCTCCTTGCTTGTCCACCCAAAGGGCGCCCCGCTCGCCGCCGTCTGCGACATTTCCCTGCTGCGCAACGCCCAAGCCGCGGTCGACCCGAAGGCTTGGCGCAACCGCGAACTCGCGGAACTCGCCGCCGGCGCCAAAGTGACCGGCCTGCGACTCACGGAAAAAACCGACGGGAAGGTCATCGGTGAAGCCCGCCTGGGACCGGACGGCAATTGGGCCGGCACCGGTCGCCTCGACCCGGCCAACAGCCGCCGACTCGCCACGGCCCTCATGCAGGTCCGCGCCACGGAGTTCCCCACGCGCGACATCGGCGCCGGCGACTTCCGCTACGAACTCCGCATCACCGACCAGGTCGCCGCAGGTGCCACGGGAGCGAGCGAATCCTTCCGCACCTACCTCTGCACGGCGCCGCTCAACCGCACCGCCATCCTCGTCCGCGATGAAGGCGACGGCGATGACTTCCTGCTGGAAGCCTCGCTGGCCGAAATCCTCATCCCGCTGCTCGGGACGGATGGGCGATGAACACGGTGCCGGCAGTCTCGGCCTTCCGCAAATTCCTCCGCGGGCTGGTCTTCACTGGTCTCGGGCTCCTCTTGCCGGTCCAGCTGGCCCTGCTCTGGCTTGCGTCGCTGGACGCGCCCGTCCAACTGCCTTCCAGCCTGACGGAAACCTTGACCGATCGCTTGGCCCAGCAAGGCCTGCGCCTGCAGGCGCGGCATTTCTGGATCCTGCCGGACCAATCATTGGCGGCGGACGATGTCACCCTGGAGGTCGTCGGCCTCACGGGCGAAGTGTTCACCGCCACGCGAGTGGAAGTCGGCGTCAGCCTGCCCGAACTGCTCGCTGGCCGCGTGAGCCCCACGCGCATCCGGCTTCGCGGCGGCAAACTGTGGTGTCCGGCTTCGGTCTCCCGCCTTGGCCAGAGCCGATTGCTCATCGAGGACATCCGGCTGGAAGCTCGCCGCGAAGGCCGCTGGTTGATGGTGCCTTCGCTGCTCGCCCGCTCGGGCAAGTTTGTCGCCGCTTTCCATGGCGAACTCCCGTCCGCCATCCTGCAGCGGGACGCCGCGGGCGACGAAACGTCCGCCGGCGCCAGCCCGCCTGAGCGCGTCGCCAAACTCCTGCGCCAGATCGAGGAAACCCTCCTGGTCGCGGAACGCTCCGGAGGGGCTTCGCTCAATGTCGATGCGCGCGGCGACGCCGAAGGCGGGGCCCGCCTGCGTGGGCATGCCGTCTTGGGGAACGACTGGTCGCAAGAGGGACTCGGCCTCATCCAGGCACGCGAGTTGTTGGCGCTGGGTGAACTGGAAATGAATGCGCAGGGAGCGCTCCTCGGCTGGCGGGCACGCATCACGGGGAAGCAGCTTTCCTTCCGCGACATCACGGCCGGGCAACTCACGCTCCAGTTGGATGGCACCGATAGCCTCGTCGACACCCAAGGTCATCTCTCCTTGGATGCGGTGTCCTTGGCGCAATTCTCGGGCTTGAGCCTCCGGTCCAAACTCTCCCGCACCCTCTCACCCTCCGGCCAAGCCAGCCTGCGCGCACGCTTCAATGCGGCCACCGCCACCAGCAGCGTCCACGGCTTGGCCATCTGGACACCCGCGGCGACGGCCACGGAGCGGGACGGGTTTTCCCTCCGGATTCCCGAAGGCCAAATTGCGGCGGTCGATCTGCATCGGGCGGTACCGGCGATCGAGACGGCCTTGGCTCCTTTGGCCGGCGACCTCACGGGCGTGCTGAACCTGAGCGACATCCAGGCGGAGCGCACCGCCGCAAGTTGGCGAGTCGACGGCGAGGTCAGCTTCAGCGGGTTGGATGTGCTCGGCCTCTCCCCGCGGGCGGTGGCCCCGAGCCGCAACCTGCCGTTCAGCACCAAGTTCTCATTCGCGCCCGAACGGACGCCCTACGCATTGCTCCTGCGCGACACGCGCCTCGCGAGCGTCGTGGGCGAGGCCGACTGTTCCCTCGACCCGGGTGGGCCCTTCGCCTTGCGTCTGCGCGGCGAACTCCAGCCCTCCGCGCTGGATCGGCTCCTCGGCGATTGGTGGATCGACCTCTGGAAGCTCTTTGCGGCGAAACAACATCCTTACGCGACGATCGACGTGAACAGCCATTGGGGCGACCATCAGAGCGAGGTGCGTGGCCGGGTCTTGCTGCAGGAATTCACCTTCATGCAGGCGCCCTTCCGCTCCGTCGAAATCCTGGTGGATGCCGACGCCAAGGGGACGAAAATCGGCCTGCACCGCCTCAATGGGGGCGGCCAAGTCGACGGTTCCCTCGATGGGAGCGTCGTGTGGGATTGGTCGAAGAAAGATTCGGCGGCCGGCCCGTTCATCCAGTTGCGCGGCAACCTGCAACCATGGGTCGCGGCGCGCTGCGTAAGCGCCGACCTCGGCGAGGCCATGCGTGGCCTGCGCTTACCCCGAGACCACGAACTCCGCCTCGACATCCAACCTAAAGGACTGGATCTGGATGTGAAGGCGCGGGTGACTTGCGAAGGTGCGTTCACGGCCTGGGGCATCGAAAGCCGCGGGCTCACCCTCGACGTGTCCAGCCAGATGCAGGACCTACAGATTTCGGCTGAGCTCGCGTTGGCGAACGGCCAAGCCACCCTAGGCATCCGCGGGGATCCCCTGAAGGATTCGCACGTCTCCCTCGTGCTCAAAGGCTGCGACCCCAAGAAGGTCGCCAAGATCGTCGAACAATTCGACCCCCCCAAGCCGACCGCGGCCGCCACTCCGCCCACCACCACCCCCACACCGACGCCGCCCGGCGGCCCGGGCAAGCTCGACCTGAAGTTCGCTGGCACCATCAACCTCCAAACGCCCCGCCTGCTCAAAGGCCGGGGGAACTTCGAACTCCTCGACCCGGACCTCAAGCGCGTCCGGCTCTTGGGTGGGGTCTCGAACTTCCTGGAGGCCATCGGCATCAAGGCTACCTCCTACGATTTGACCCAAGCATCGGGACAATTCGGGTGCTTGGGCGGGCGGGCCTACTTCCCGGACCTCGTCATCAAGGGCCCCGACGCCCGCTTGACCCTGGCCGGGGAAATCGACCTCCAGGCCTCCACCCTCGAGTTCGAAGGGGACTTCTCCCTACCCAAGAAGGACGGGTTTAACCCCCTCGAAATCCTGAACATCAACCGCGCCTTCCTCAGCCTAAGCCGCGTACGCCTTAAAGGGCCCCTAGCTGACCCCGAAATCAGCGCTTTAGCCAACCTTTCTGACATACTTAACCCAAAGAAGGAGAGTAACTTAGGTAAAATACCCCCCTCCTTGCTGGAATGAGGGTTGATTTGCCCCCCTGTCCCGCTGTATCTGTCTGGTCCACCCCCTCACGGAGGACATTACCTTGGACCTTAATAAGATCAAACAAGTCGTGGATTTAATGAAGAAGTCGGACCTTTCCGAATTCGAAATCCAGGACCAAGAATTCAAGCTGCGCATCAAGCGCGACCTCCCCGGTCGCGTCGCGGCCCCGGCTCCCGTAGCCGCCGCCCCCGCTG
>Ga0114982_1000080_pt1 | contig 44539 bp, 51 predicted proteins | sample Shrwel_input2_FT_FD_87183 | JGI IMG/M metagenome (GOLD analysis project Ga0114982, IMG submission 87183) | Subsurface microbial communities from deep shales in Ohio, USA - Utica-3 well 1 S input2 FT | ecosystem: Environmental > Aquatic > Deep subsurface > Shale gas/oil reservoir > Produced... | reverse complement strand
TTTTTATCCAAATCAGCCATTTTGGAAGCCTATAGAACCAAACTAAAAGAAATGGTCATCGAGTAGATTATAAATGTTTCTTAATAACTCCTTTCGTTTTTTAATTTTAACTAATTTTGGCAAAAAATAAGCACATCTTGAACACTCTATATTTCCGAATTGTACTTTTCATTCTGATTTTCAGTCAAAACTATCTGTGGTCACAAGTCCCCAATACAGCGGGTACTTTACCTGTGCAAAACAGCAAACAAATATCCATAGAACATTCCGATTTTTTAAATATTGATGAAAAAGAAGTGCCGGGAGCTATTATTTTCACCGGAAATGTGGTGGTCGTTCATCAAGGGGTTCGTATGACTTGTAATAAAGCATACCATTTCACCAAATCTAATTTCGTAAAAGCTTTTGGGAATGTTAATATGGTACAAGGAGATACTCTGACCATGAGCAGTAAATATGCCGAATATAACGGTGATAGTCAATTTGCTTTTGCTACTGGAAACGTGGTAATGCGTGATCCTAAAATGACTGTTACCACCGACACCATTAATTTTGACCGTACCAGCCAACAAGCTTATTATAATACGGGTGGCGTCATTCGCGATGCCGAAAACACTCTAACCAGTAAATCGGGACGTTACTTCTTAAACGAAAAAAAGTTCCAGTTCAATACGGCTGTAGTGGTTAATAATCCTACCCATACCATTCGTACCAACCATTTGGATTATTATACCAATTCAGGACATGCTTATGTTTTTGGTCCTTCTACTATTGCCTCGGCCAACAACACCATTCATACCACTAAGGGCTTTTATGACACCAAAAAAGATGAAGGAAAACTTTTAAAAGGTTCTAAAATAAAATACAAAGACCGACTCATAGAAGGCGACGATTTGTTTTACGATCGAAAAACCGATTTTGCCCGAGCCAAAAACAATGTAAAAATTACGGATACCATCAATAAAACGGTCATTCGCGGTCATTATGCCGAAGTATACAAGCAAAAAGACTCGATGTTTATTACCAAAAAAGCATTGGTTTCTGGACTATTTGAAAAAGATTCGGTGTGGTTTCACGCCAAACGTATTGTGGTTACCGGAAAAACCAAAAACCGAATTATTCGAGGGTACAACAATGCTCGTTTCTTTAAAAAAGACATGAGCGGCAAATGTGATTCCATTCATTTTAATGAAAAAAAAGGACTTACTCAAATGATTGGTAAACCTGTTTTTTGGAATGGAAAACGGCAATTAACCGGCGATTTAATGCACATTATCTCTGATACAATAGCTCAAAAAGTGGATTCTTTAAAAGTATTAAACAATGCCTTTATTATTTCAAAAGACACTATTGGCGAGGGTTACAATCAGGTAAAAGGAGTCAATTTGTACGGAAAATTTAAAGACAATCATTTAAAGGAGGTCGATGTAGTAAAAAACACCGAAGTCATCTATTACATGCGTAATGACCAACAAGAACTTATTGGTATTAACAAAAACGTAAGTAGTCGTATCAATATGATGCTGGCTGAAGGAAACGATATCGAAAGTGTAACTTTTTTCACCAATCCCGATGGTGAAATCTATCCCGAAAACGAATTCCCTGAAAACGCTCGAAAGCTTCGTGGCTTTGTATGGCGTGGTGACGAACAAATACTCAGTCTCGCCGATATCTTCCCAAAAGAAGAACTAGAATTGGATGCTAAAGCACAAGCTGAAGTCAAGAAAAAAGCGCTGGAACCTGATGTCCCTATGGAAGCTACTAAAGAAACCTTAGAATTTGACAAACCCAAAGTAGTCAAAAGGGAAAAGGGAAAAGGGAAAAGGAAGAAATAGTGTTCAGTTGACAATTAACACAGACTTGTTATTTCAACAAAGGAGAAATCTCATAAACAAATCCTTATGAAAAAATATTTAATCATTCTATTTATTACAATTTTCCAAAATATTTCATTTGCACAAACGCAACTTGAAATGAATGAAGATGCTTACAATAATTACCTAAAAACGGATAAAGAATTAAATATCACATATCAAAAAATAATTAAACAATATAAGGACGATAAAGAGTTTACAAAAAACTTAAAAATCTCACAGAAAATCTGGATTCAATTTCGTGATGCTGAAATGAAAATGAAATTTCCTGATAGAGAAGATGGATTTTATGGAAGTATTCATCCTATGTGCTGGAGTAATTATTTAGAAAAATTAACCACAATAAGAATTAAGCAATTAAAAATTTGGTTAACTGGAATTGAAGAAGGTGACGCTTGTAGTGGTTCTGTTAAAATCAAAGAATAACCTATATGCTAAACGACTTCCTTAAATACCAAGCTCAAACTTCCCCTTACCCATTAGGGATGGAAGTATCACATGCTATTGGCTCTTACATCTATGATACCAACGGCAAAAAATATTTAGATTTTGTTGCTGGCGTTTCGGCCTGTACTTTAGGACACCAACACCCAAGAGTCAAACAAGCCATTGTAGACCAATTAGACAAATACGCACACGTCATGGTGTATGGCGAATATGCCCAAGACCCTTCAGTGGCCTTGTGCAAATTATTGGCCGAAAATATGCCACCACAACTCAACAAAACCTATTTGGTCAATTCAGGTACCGAGGCAACTGAAGGTGCTTTAAAACTCGCTCGAAGAGTAACGGGTAGGAGTCAATTAATATCCTGCTTTAATGCCTATCACGGCAACACCATGGGTTCTATGAGTGTGATGGGATTTGAAGAACGCAAACAAATCTTCCGTCCGTTAATTCCGGATGTCGATTTTATCACCTTCAACAACGAAGCCGATTTACAAAAAATAACGACTAAAACCGCAGGAATCATCTTAGAAACCATTCAAGGAGGTGCTGGATTTATACAACCTCATAATGACTTCTTGAAAAAAGTCCGTCAGCGTTGTGACGAAGTGGGTGCTATGATGATTTTAGATGAGATTCAACCTGGATTTGGTCGTACCGGAAAACTATTCGGATTCCAAAATTATGATGTCGTTCCTGATATCGTAGTCATGGGTAAAGGCATGGGAGGCGGAATGCCAGTTGGTGCTTTTACCGCCAATGCTAATCACATGGACTTGTTAAGCCACGACCCGAAATTAGGCCATATTACTACTTTTGGAGGACACCCAGTAATAGCTGCTGCCTGTTTGGCTACTTTACAAGAATTGGTCGAAACCGATTTAATGCCAAAATGCTTGGAAAAAGAGCAGTTATTTCGTAAATTGTTGGTACATCCGTTAATTAAGGAAGTTCGTGGGGAAGGTTTAATGCTGGCAATTATGACAGAAAGTCCTGAAATTACCAACCAAGTCATCTTTAAATGCCAAGAAAAAGGCTTAATTCTATTTTGGTTATTGTTTGAAGGCCAAGCCATACGCATCACTCCACCCCTAACCCTTTCTAACGAAGAAATTACCGAAGGTTGTGGCATCATTATTGAAGCTATGAATGAGGTACTGATGGCGAATTAAAATTGTTAATTAAATTGTTCACAACAATTGATTTTCAAAACGATTAACAAAGCCTAGGTTGCCTAATTTTATATAGGATAATTCTAAAAACAATGAGTATGCATTTGAGTCACGATGAAGAAGATTACAATTTATCCTTATCAAAATTCGAATCGATGCTAAAAACAAACAAAGTCTTGTTTTTTGACTCGGAGGAATTTGAGGATATCATACTACATTACATGGATATTGGCAAACCAAGCCTAGCCAAAAAGGCCTTGAAACTGGCGCTGGAACAACATCCGAAATCGACAGGATTAAAACTGGTTCAGGTAGAAATGCTGGTGTTTGAAGACAAGCTTGACATTGCCGAGAAAATGCTCAACGAACTGTATGCCATTGAACCTACTAACGAAGAGATTTACATTCAAAAAGCCAACATTTTTTCCAAAAGAGACAATCACGAAAAAGCAGTCGAATTTTTAAAAATTGCTCTGAAATATACCGATGATTATGCCGATGTCTACAACTTAATTGGCATGGAGTATCTCTTTATGGACCAATTAGAATTGGCTAAAGAAAATTTCATCAAATGTTTGGAGGAAGAACCCGAAGAACAATCGAGTTTATACAACGTCATTTATTGTTTTGAATTTTTAGAACAATACGACGAAGCCATTGCTTTTTTAACCCAATACATCGATAATAATCCGTACAGCGAAATCGCCTGGCACCAATTGGGGCGCTTAAATTATTCGATAAAAAATTACGAAGATGCCTATACTGCTTTCGATTATGCCACTTTAATTGACGAGTTTTTTATGGGCGCTTATATGGAAAAAGCCAAATCACTTGAACGTTTAGGACGTTTTGAGGAAGCCATCGAGAACTATAAAGAAACCATTCGCCTAGAAGATCCGACTTCTTATGCCTTGTTGCGCATTGGAAAATGTAATGAAAAGCTAGGCAACGAAGTAGAAGCTTTAAAATATTACAATCAGACGGTTCACGAGGATCCATTACTTGACAAAGGTTGGATTGCCATAACTGATTTGTATTTCAAAAAGAAAAATTACCAAAAGGCTTTATTTTTTGTCAATAAAGCACTGGCTATTGACAGTGAAAACAAATTGTATTGGAAACGTTTTGCTGCCATTAATCGTGCATTAAACTTCTATGAAGAAGCCGAAATGGGCTACAGAAAAGCTGTCGAATACGGCGATTATGAATTAGATACTTGGTTATACTGGGTTGATTTATTGCAATTTTTAGGAGAATTTGACAACGCCGTGCAAACATTATTACAAGCCAGCGAATACTTTCCAGAAGAGCACGAAGTAGAATACCGTTTGGCAGGATTGTATTTCATGATTCAAGATACTGAAAAAGGAACTTTTCATTTAAGTAATGCTTTACGCCAAAACTATAAAAAAAGAACACTGTTAAAAGACTTATTTCCTGTGATTTGGGAACGAAAAATGGTGCAAGATATAATTGAAAAGCATAAAAAGTAACTCTTAATGAAAAAACTTGGCTTACTGGGGAGAAACATCGGTTATTCGTTTTCTCGAAATTACTTTGCTCAAAAGTTCACACAAGAAGCAATAACAGAATCTTTTAGTTATGAAAACTTTGACATTCCCAACATTCAAGATTTCCCTGAAGTACTTAAAAACAATGCAAATTTAATAGGTTTAAACGTTACCATTCCATATAAAGAAGAAGTAACTCCCTATTTAGACGAATTGTCTGAAGATGCAAAACAAATTGGTGCCGTAAATACCATCAAAGTAACTGATGGAAAACTAATAGGACACAATACCGATTATTTTGGATTTATAGAATCGTTAAAACCTTTGTTAAAACCACACCACAAAAAAGCTTTAATTCTAGGAACAGGTGGGGCTGCCAAAGCCATAGCCTTTGGTTTACTACAATTAAAAATTGATTTTACCTTTGTTTCCCGATTGGAGAAAGAAAATACTTTGGCTTACGAAGATTTAGAGGAAAAAACGGGTCAAGAATACCAAATCATTATCAATTGCACCCCATTAGGAACTTTCCCCAATACTGAAGTTTGTCCGGATATTCCTTATGAAATGTTTACTCAACATCACATCGCCTACGATTTAATCTACAATCCCGAAAAAACAACTTTTCTAAGTAAGGCTGAAGAAAAAGGAGCGACTATAAAAAACGGACACGAAATGCTGATGCTACAAGCCGAAAAAGCTTGGGAAATTTGGAATAGCTAACGCTATTTATGTTTCTTCCAATATTTTTGTCCATAACTGCAAAAAATCTCCTGTCCTGCTTTTATGGTTGAAGTCGCCACCAAACAAACATTATTGTTATCATCTAAAGTGATTTTAGCATTATTTTTAAAGTCTGATTTACTAAAACCAGAAGCGTCATTGGCATATTTTGCAAAGCAATCTGTTTGCATGCAATCTAAAACCTCTCCGTTTAACAACACCATAAAATACTTATCCTCTCCATGGGCTTCTCGTTTTTTTATTTCCAATTGACTTAAAACTTCCCCTTTAAAAACAGCTATAATTTCGTCTTTGTATATTTTTACAGCTGTAAACAAGCCGTTTCCGGAATTCAAAATCTGGGAAGGTTGCACATACAAATAATCGGACTCGGGTGCTTCAATGGTATTTTTATCTGGGTTGGACATCATAAATTAAAATCCAATGTTACTACAAATTTCACAATAAACCTAAATTGCTTATAAAGCATAGAGCCCCAAAGTTTTAATAAAAATCACTAAAAAAAGAAGAAATAGCAATTTCAACAATAAAAACGGTATTACAGCGGTTTTATCTTTTGAATTCAATTCGATTTTAGTAACTTCGGCAGATAATAACAGTAAATATCCTGCATCATGCAAGAAGAACAACACGATAACCTGCTACAAGCAGATGGAAACAACAATCAAGAATCACAAACTATTGTAAGTGAAGCGATTGAAACCATTGAAAATCTTAATGCCGAAGTAAGCGAAGACGCCACCATTGAAGAAAGTCACGATATCCCTATGCAAGACTATGAAGCTATGGATATGGACAAACTCGTATTGGAACTAGAACATTTGGTTGGAACCGACAAAATAATGGCGGTTAGCAAGCATGTAGAAGAACTAAAATCGGCCTTTTTATCGAAATTCAATCATTTTATTGAAGAGAAAAAAGAAGAGTTTCTACATGAAAATCAAGACAGTAACGAAGAATTTGAATACCATTCGCCTTTAAAATCAAAATTTGATTCTTTATATAATAACTACAAAACCAAGAAGAACGCTCATTTTAAATCGTTAGAATCAAACTTAAAAACGAATTTACAAACGCGTTTGAATTTGATTGAAGAATTGAAAACCTTAATAAATCCGAACGAAAACATCATTGATTCTTTAAAACAATTTAATGATTTACGTGAACGTTGGAAAAATGCAGGTCCGATACCTAAAGACAAATACAATCATGTTTGGAATAATTATCACTTTCACTTAGAGAATTTCTATGATATTCTTCATTTAGATCGTGAAGCCCGTGATCAGGATTTCAAACACAATTTAGAGAAGAAAACCAAAATCATCGAAAGAGCGCAAGCACTTTTACTGGAGACTGATGTAATGAAGGCCTTCAGAGAATTGCAATTGTTACACAAAATTTGGAAAGAAGAAATTGGTCCTGTTTCTAAAGACAAAAGAGAAGAAATTTGGAATGCTTTTAGTGAAGTAACCAAACAAATGCACGACAAACGCGAAAGCCTTTTTGAAGAACTTCGCGGTCGTGAAAACGAAAATTTAGCTAAGAAAAAAGAAATCATTGCCGCCATAGAGCAAATTGCAACAGAGAAAGTAGAAGTACATTCGGGTTGGCAAGAACAAATTAATAAAATTGAAGCTTTGCGAAAAGCTTTCTTCGAAGCTGGTAAAGTACCTACAGAAGTAAACGAGCAAACGTGGAGCGAATTTAAAAATGCTGTTCGCAACTTTAACGTACATAAAAATTCTTTCTACAAAGACATTAAAAAAGACCAACAACATAATTTAGATAAAAAAAATGCGTTGGTGGCTCGTGCCAAAGAATTGATGGAAAGTGACGATTTTGCCACTTCAACTCCAATCATGAAAAAGATTCAGGAAGAGTGGAAACAAATAGGACACGTACCTCGAAAATTTTCAGATAGTGTTTGGGCCGAGTTCAAAACGGCCTGTAATCATTATTTTGATCGTTTGCATGCTGTGAAAAATGAAAACGAAGCGGTAGAAATTGAAGCTTTTGAAAAGAAAAAAGACTACTTAGAAAAAGTACGCGCTTTTGAATTTTCAGGAAATCACAAAACCGATTTAGATGCTATAAAAGCACATATTGAAACCTGGAAATCGTTCGGAAAGGTTCCGTTTGCCCGTCGTCATATTGAAGGAAAATTTAATAAAGTATTAGACGGATTGTTTGAAAACCTAAGTTCTAGCAAAAAAGAAGCTGAAATGATGCGTTTTAACAGTCGTTTAGAGCAACTTTCAGGTGATAATGATTCTAGAAAATTAGATAGTGAAAAAATATTCTTGCAACGTAAAGTAGAAGAAGTACAAAATGAAATTTTTCAATTGGAAAATAACATTCAGTTTTTTGCTAACGCCAAAAAAGAAAGTCCATTGGTAATTGAAGTAAAGAAAAACATTGAACGCCACAAGGAAGAATTGGCTCTGTGGAAAGAAAAATTGAAACAAGTACGAAATATGTAATATCAAAAATCCCGTATCGTTTTTAAGAACAATACGGGATTTTTATTATTTAGCTAAGAGTGACCCTTTGGGAACCCTAATGATGCTAAATTTAGCTTTAAACCCTGTTGAAATATTCCATTGATCCGAAGTGATTAACTTACCATCTTCTTCAAAAAAAGCAAACTCTCCAGTATTAGGAAAATAATAGCCTTCATTTAAAGCTTCAATCTCAACGTAGTTGATTCCCATTACCAAACCAATATAGATTTTTTTAGATTCTCCTTCCAACTGAATTAAATCAGTCACAACCTTTCCATCTATCCAGATTCTGACATTATCGCCATCAATTTCTCCAAAATCACGATAAGATATAACTAAAGTAGCGGACTCTGTTTTAAAATGCCCGAAATCTTGATGTCTTCTAAATATTTTTGGATCGGGACCACCTTCTTGTTTGGATGCAATAGCATTGTTCATTTTTTGTGCAAATTGCTTACCAACGTTCATGTCGCTTTTGGGCTGATTTATAGAACTTTGCTTTTCCAGTTTAGGCATTTCATACACCTTATTCGGTACTTTAAACATTTTAGGTTCAAAAGGATTAGAAATAGAATATTGCGGTGCTGAAGTACTCGTTTCTGGCTTATCATCAGGTTTTGGAGAATCGTTACGAGGTATGGCGATAGATTTTATGGGCTTTCCTTCCTGAGAAAAACCTATAATGGGCAATAATAGTATAAGGACAAGTATTTTTTTCACAAGTTACATTTATCAAAAATTATTCCAATCTATTTTTCAAAGCTATATTCTCGTTCCACCAAAGCAATTCTTACTTTGTAGGATTCGTACCATTTTTGCTTTCCCATTTTTTGGGCTTGCAAATGATCTAAATTATTCTTCCAATTTTGAATGGAAGCCAAATCCCTCCAATAAGAAACGGTAATCCCTACATCACTCCTTGCCGATTCTACTCCTAAAAAACCTTCTTGTTCTTTGGCTATTTCAACCATAAGATTAGCCATTTCAGCATACCCTTGTTCAATATCGGTTCTAAACGAAGTAAAAATGACAGCATAGTACGGTGGATTCATATTTCTAAATCTTTTTTGCTTCTTCCCAAAACACATCCATTTCAGCTAGTGTCATATCAGAAAGTGATTTTCCCAATTCGGAAGTTTTGCTTTCCAGGTATTGAAAACGTTTAATGAATTTTTTATTGGTGCGTTCTAAAGCGTCTTCAGGATTAACGTTTAAAAAACGGGCATAATTAATCATTGAGAATAAAACATCTCCAAATTCGGCTTCTATTTTGTCCTGATTGCCTACATTGACTTCCTCCTGAAGCTCTTGCAATTCTTCCTGAACTTTTTCCCAAACCTGATGTGGTTCTTCCCAATCGAAACCAACCCCTTTTACTTTGTCCTGAATTCGACTGGCTTTTACCAGCGCAGGCAATCCTTTGGGTACGCCTTCTAAAACTGATTTTTTGCCTTCTTTCAGCTTTAGTTTTTCCCAATTGCGTTTGACTTCCTCTTCATCTTCCACGACAACATCTCCGTAAATATGTGGGTGACGATGGATTAATTTCTCACAAATATCATTGGCTACATCGGCTATATCGAAACTCTTTTGCTCGCTTCCAATTTTGGCATAAAAAGCAATGTGCAACAATAAATCACCCAACTCGTTTTTAATTTCGGTTAAATTATTATCCAAAATCGCATCGCCTAATTCGTATGTTTCCTCTATGGTAAGATGTCGAAGAGATTCGAAGGTTTGTTTTTTATCCCATGGACATTTTTCGCGCAACTCGTCCATAATGTCCAAAAGGCGACCAAAAGCTTCGAGTTGTTGTTGACGTGTATTCATATTCGTTTAGTTTCGATGCACTAAATAACAAAAAATCCTGCATTCGATTGACAAATGCAGGACTTATATTTTTGTTAAAAAAATAATTATTTTTTAGTCGACTTGGTCGCTTTTGGTGCTGGAGCCTTTTTAGCTGATGCAGTTCCGGCATTTTTAGGAGCTGCTGCCTTAGGGGCTTTAGCTGCTTTTGTTTCTGCAGTAGCAACTGCTTTTTCAGCAACCGCTTCGGTTTTTACTTCAACTTCTGTTGATGTTAATCCTTTTGCTTGCAAAATATTGTACCAGTTTAGTACCTTTTTAATATCTGAAGCATACACTCTTTCTTGGTCGTAGTCTGGAAGAATTTCAAGAAAATAAGCCGTCATTTGTGCTTTGTCATCTTTAAAATTAGGCGCCTGACCGTTATTTTCTTTTTTAGCGATGGCTACCATTACTTGTGCTAATGGTTTTTCTTCGCTATATGTATACATAGAAATTTCAGAAAGTAAACTCACATTACTACGTAAACTCACCGTTATTTTTTTTCCGTCTATTAAAGATTCGGCAACGAAACCAGTTCTGGTTTGCATTTTTAAAGCGTATAAACCTGGTTTTCCAGAAATGGCTAATATTCTCTCTAAGTTCATTTTTTATTTTTTTAAAGGAAACAAATATACTATTGTTTGCTATTCGTTACTATAAATTCTTATCTTTTTTTAGGCACAAAACGCATTCTGTAATCCGGTCTTGCTTTACCGTCCATAATGTTTTGCAACTTCTTTTTAATCAACGTCTTTTTAAGGGTAGATATTTTATCGGTGAATAAAATTCCTTCAATGTGATCGTATTCGTGTTGGATAACGCGGGCAATTAGACCGTCAAACTCTTCTGTTTTTTTGGTAAAATTCTCGTCATAATACTCCAAGGTTATCTTTTCGTGACGGTATACATCTTCACGAACATCTGGAATACTCAAACACCCCTCATTAAAACCCCAAAGTTCTCCTTCTTCTTTAAGTATTTTAGCATTTATGAACGTTCTTTTAAAACCTTTCATTTTCTCTGCTTCTTCTTTGGATAAATCTTCTCCATCGCTAAAAGGTTCGCAATCTACTATAAACAAACGAATAGGAAGACCTACTTGTGGAGCCGCCAAACCTACACCACAGGCATTGTACATGGTATCGTACATACTGGCGATAGTTTCGTTTAAATTTGGATATTCTTTGGTTACCTCTTCTCCTACTTTTCGTAAAACCGGGTCACCATAACCTACAATTGGTAAAATCATTTTCTTATTCTTAGTTTACTCCTAATTTATGAACTTCAACAAGTTCTGTCCAACCTTAAGGATGTATTTTAAAGTGCAAAAGTAAATAAAATTAAAGTTAAACTTTCAATTTTAAGATTTCGTTTGTTTTTTTTCTGATTTGGTCGGCTAATTCCGGATTGTCATTCAAGTTTTGGCCGTAAGACGGAATCATTACTGTCAGCTTATTTTTCCACTCTTCACTTTGCATTTGAGTAGGAAAACATTTGTTCATCAACTCAATCATAATCGAAGTTGCGGTGGAGGCTCCCGGAGAAGCTCCTAATAGAACAGCCAAAGAACCATCGGCAGCACTCACTACTTCGGTACCGAATTCCAGAACGCCATTGCCATCCTTATCTTTTTTGATTACCTGTACTCGTTGTCCAGCATTTTCAAGAACCCAATCTTCTTTTTTAGCCGAAGGTACATACTCTTTTAAGGCTTTCATTCGATCTTTAGAGGATTGAAAAACTTGCTCGATTAAATATTTGGTCAGCGGAATATTTTTGATTCCTGCTCCCAACATAGGCTTGATATTATCCAATTCGATTGACTTAATCAAATCGAAATAGGAACCATTTTTTAGAAATTTGGTTGAAAATCCGGCATAGGGACCAAAAAGTAATGCTTTTTCACCATCAATCATTCGAGTATCAATATGAGGCACCGACATAGGTGGTGCTCCCACCGATGCTTTACCGTATACTTTTACCGCATGTTTTTTAATTACTTCCGGATTGGTACATCTAAGCCATTGTCCGCTCACAGGGAAACCACCATACCCTTCTCCTTCTGGAATTTTTGCTTTTTCCAACAATAATAAAGATCCTCCACCGGCGCCAATAAAAACAAACGGAGTAAAAATTCTTTTCTTTTCTCCCGTAGTTAAATCTTTCACTTTAATGCGCCATTTTCCTTCTTTTCGCTTTAATTTACTCACTTCGTGATTAAAATGCATGGTCACTCCGTCAAGCGATTCTAAATATTTAAAAATACTTCTGGTCAAGGCTCCAAAATTGACATCGGTTCCATATTTCATTGAAGTTGCTGCAATTTTTCCCTTGCTTTTACGTCCTTCCATGACAAGTGGTGCCCATTCATTTATTTGATTTATGTCTTCGGTATATTCCATTTCTTTGAACAAATGGAACTTTTGTAAGGCTTCAAATCTTTTTCTAAGGTATTCTACATTGTCTTCTCCCCAAACAAAACTCAAGTGTGGGACAGCTTTGATAAAATTTTCAGGATTTTGAAGTAAATTTTTCTCCACCAAATATGCCCAAAACTGACGGGAGACCTCAAATGATTCGGTAATTTTTACCGCTTTTTTGGTTTCTATTGTTCCGTTTTCAAATTCGGGGGTATAATTCAATTCACAAAAAGCAGCATGTCCTGTACCGGCGTTGTTCCAAGCATCTGAACTTTCGGCAGCCGCTACATCAAGTCTTTCGTAAATTTCAATTTTTAAATCGGGTTGTAATTCTTTGAGTAGTAATCCGAGGGTGGCACTCATAATTCCCGCGCCAATTAATACTACATCTGCTTCGTGTTGTTGTGTTGTTGTCATTTTACCTATTTGCTGGGCAAAGATAGTAAGAGAAACTAACTTTATTCCTACTTTACAAGGGTTTAGTAACTTTTTAACAACTTTTTAAAAAATGTTAAATCATTTTTCGGGAAAGGTAATCGCGAAGCATAATGGTTGCCGAAATTTCATCAATTAGTCCTTTATTTTGGCGTTGTTTCTTTTTAAGACCGCTGTCAATCATGGTTTGAAATGCCATCTTAGAAGTAAAGCGTTCATCTACCCGTACAACAGGTATTTCAGGAAAGGTTGCCTTAAATTTTTCGACAAAGGCTTCTATGATGGGGGTACTTTCGGATGGTTGTCCATTCATTTGTTTGGGTTCACCAATTAACACTTTAAAAACATTTTCCTTAGCAAAATAGTCTTTTAAAAACACCAATGCTGTTTCCGAAGGAACGGTGGTCAATCCGGACGCAATGATTTGCAATTCGTCGGTCACTGCAATTCCAGTTCTTTTTTGTCCGTAGTCTATGGCGAGAATTCGTGGCATAATTTAACTATTTAGACAAAAGTAGTTATTTTCGATTATATCGTTATAAAACAAAAAACTTATCTTTGCTAAAAATCAACAATAATGCAAAACTTACAATTAATTATAGAGCAAGCTTGGGAAAACAGAGCTTTGTTACAGGAAGAATCGACACAAAACGCCATTAGAGAAGTGGTTAACCTATTAGACGCTGGAACACTTCGCGTGGCTGAACCAACAACTGATGGTTGGCAAGTAAACGAATGGGTGAAGAAAGCGGTGGTCATGTACTTCCCGATCCAAAAAATGGAAACCTTTGAAGTGGGCATTTTCGAATATCATGATAAAATTCCGTTGAAAAGAGGTTATGCCGAAAAAGGAATCCGTGTGGTACCTCATGCAGTGGCTCGTCATGGTGCTTACATCTCTAAAGGGGTAATTTTAATGCCAAGTTATGTAAACATCGGTGCTTATGTGGACGAAGGTACTATGGTGGATACTTGGGCAACAGTAGGTAGTTGTGCACAAATCGGTAAAGACGTTCACTTGAGTGGTGGTGTTGGAATTGGTGGTGTATTGGAACCTTTACAGGCGGCTCCGGTAATTATTGAAGATGGTGCTTTCATTGGTTCTCGTTGTATCGTGGTTGAAGGTGTTCGAGTGGAAAAAGAAGCCGTTTTAGGTGCCAACGTATGCTTGACTGCCTCTACGAAAATCATCGATGTAACGGGTCCAGAACCGGTAGAATACAAGGGAGTGGTTCCGGCACGTTCGGTAGTGATTCCAGGAAGTTATGCTAAAAAATTCGAAGCGGGTGAATTTCAGGTGCCTTGCGCTTTAATTATTGGAAAACGTAAACCATCGACCGATTTGAAAACATCACTTAACGACGCGTTAAGAGAATATAATGTAGCGGTATAAACAGCCCATGAAGGTATTAGTGATTCAACAGAAAATGATTGGCGACGTGCTGGCCAGTACAGTCATTTGCGAAGCCATCAAAACACAGCACCCAGATTGGGAAGTGCATTATATGATTCAGCCCAATACGCTTGCCGTAGTTGAACACAATCCATTTATTGATAAAGTTATCTTTTTTGAGAAAAAGAAAAAAGACGGTTTACTACAATTAATCCAATTTGGGAAACAACTAAAAAAAGAGCGCTATGATGCTGTCATTGATGCTTACGGAAAATGGGAAAGCATTCTTCCAGCTTATTTTTCGGGAGCGAAAATAAGAATCGGTAACCGAAAATGGTATACAAAATTGCTTTTTACCCAAACTGTTATTCCACAAAAAAATATTGAAGGTTCGGCCATTGCACACCGACTGCAGTTGGCCGAAACTTTACTCAAAAAACCGACTTCCATCCTATTCCCTAAAATTTACCTGACCGATGCAGAAATTACTTCTGCTCAAAAAAGTATTCAGGAACGATTGGATACCGCAAAACCAATCTTTATGATTAGTGTTTTAGGAAGCGGAACGAATAAGAGTTTACCAGCAACACAAATGGCAGAAACACTGGATCACATTGCCTCTGAAAGCAATGCACAGCTGTTATTCAACTTTATGCCCAATCAGGAAACAGAGGCGAAAGCAATTTATGATGCCTGTTTACCTGAAACCCAAAGCAAAATTGTTTTGGACTTTTACACCAAAGGATTACGAACATTCCTTGCAGTACTTTCACAATGTGATGCTATGATTGGTAACGAAGGAGGTGCCGTGAATATGGCTAAAGCATTAAATATTCCAACCTTTACTGTTTTCTCGCCATGGATTAACAAATCGTCTTGGAATATGCTTACGGATGATAAAAGCCACGTTGCGGTTCATTTGAATGATTACCATCCAGAAATTTACAACGGGCAGCATTCGAAACATTTCAAACAACAGGTCTTGGAGTTGTATAAAAAACTAACGCCCGATTTGTATCGAGCGTCATTAGTTGATTTTATAAAGAGAATTACTTCGTAAATTTCTCTAAATACCAGTCTACCTGTTCTTGTAATCCTTGTTTTAAAGTTACTTTAGGTTCGTAGCCTAGCAATTTTTTAGCTTTATCGATGACCGCTGCCGTTCTTTGTTGATCTCCTTTACGTGGTGGCTGATGATCTATAATCAGGGTTTTGCCCATGATTTCTTCCACAGCTTTAATCCCTTCGGCAGTCGTATTGACCTCATCTGTTCCTAAATTGATGATTTCTCCATCAACTTTATCTTCATTGCCAATAATAGCGGCTAGCCCATCTACAATATCCCCCACATACGTAAAACTTCTTTCATGTTTCACACTACCTTCAAACAAAGGGAAAGGCTTATCGTAGTATAAATTCTCAATCAGTTTAGTATATAATTTTTCTGGACGCTCTCTTGGTCCGAATACCGAATACAAACGGATAGAGCAAGCTTTTAGCTTACCTGTACGTTGTAGTCCCAATACCAATTGTTCCGCAGCTAATTTTGTTGAACCATAAAAAGAAACTGGCTTTGCAGGCACTTCCTCATCTACAGTCGCTTCGATACCATACACTGAAGAAGTGGCAATGTTGACAAACGATTTCAGGTTAGGATTGTGTTCTAAAACTGCTTCCAAAAGATTCTGAGTAGCGTAGATGTTATTATCCACATACTCCTGTAAAGAAGTACTAGACGAAATACCCGGCTGTGCCGCCAAATGATAAATGTAATCGAATGGTTTTTCGAAAACAATGCTTAAATCTGAGTTTAAGTCCATTCTATGAATATGAATTCCCTTATCAGCTAAATCTTTAGCATTTAATTCTTTCAAATTCACATCATAATAATCGTTGATGTTGTCAATTCCTACCACTTCATGACCTAGCGAATGTAATTTTTCACACAAATGCGAGGCAATAAATCCGGCAGCTCCAGTTACTAATATTCTCATTATGCTGGTTGTTCTTGTTTTTTAATTCCAAATGGTGTCCATTTGATTTTCTTGTCTTTTACTTCTTTACGGATAGCTAAATTGGCTGCTAAAGATTCCGGTGTTTTATAACCTCTGGCATGATCCAGGTGTAACACAATGGCTTTGTGGCGAATTTGTTTCCCTTTGATTCCGGCATTTTCCAGACGCTCGCCAAATTCCCTATCAGGACCACCGTATTTCATACGTTCATCGTAACCGTTCACAGCAATCATATCGTTTTTAAAACCAGAAGAATTGCAATTATTGAAAGAAGGCGTGGTTGGGCTAATTAAATCTAAAAGAGAGGTAATTGGTTTTTTAGTGCCTAATTTTAAAAAATTCGAAAATCCGAGTTTGTCAATACTTTTCAACCATTTAATATTGAAACAGTTCTGATTCAATATGTCATCTTTCGAAATATGTTTACTCGTTTTCATGGTAAGTTTGCAATAACCTCCTGACAAAAACTTCCCATTTTCGGCTTCTTTAGCGTGAACTTCCACAAAATCCTGACGCGGAATACAATCGCCATCGGTCATGATGATGTATTCGTAAGCCGCTTCAATAATCGCTACATTCAGGATTTCCTGACGACGGTATCCCATATCTTCATGCCATAAATGACGCAAAGGCACTGGATAGTTAGCCGCATATTTATCTATTAAGTCTTTTGTAGATTGACGTGAACCGTCATCAGCAACGATTACTTCAAAATCTTTATAGGTTTGAACACTGTATCCTATCAAGACTTTTTCCAACCATTCTTCAGCGTTATACGTACTGACTACAACTGATATCTTCATTTATTTTTTTTACAAATTTATTAATAAATTAATTGGATTCCGGAGCAACCACTTTCTTATTTTTTCCGCGATGTTTCCATCTTTTGTGCGTCCATAGGTAATATTCAGGTTTCTCATAGATTTGTTGTTCAACTTTTCTGAGAAATCTTTCGGTAATTTCATAATCAGGAATCGATTTTGCATCAGTAGTCAAAACCTCTAATTCAGCTTCATAATACCCTCTTTTGACTTTGTTCACTTTCAAATATATCATATTCATGTCGAAACGTTTGGATAGCATTTCAGCTCCCGTATGCACAGGCACTTCGATACCCATAAAATTAGTCCAATACACATGTGGTTTTATTTGCGGAGACTGATCACTGGCAAAACCATAGAGCCCTCTTATTCCATTTAACTGATTTTGCTCTACTACCCTTTTAGTGTGCTGACTCACAATTAATTCTGCTTTGAATCTTGAACGGATTTTTTTTACTAAATCGTCAAAATATTTGTTGCTTAACTTTTTATAAATAGCAAATCCGGTGAACTGAATTTTTCTATTCATAGAAACCACCCATTCATAGCTGGCATAATGAGACGCCAATAAAGCGATGCTTTTATTCTGTTTTTCTAGTTCTAAATACTCTTCCAGATTCTTAAATTTAAAACGCTCTTCTATTTCTTTATCCGAAATGCTCATCGTTTTAATCATTTCTAAAAACATATCACACATATGTTTAAAGAATTTCTTTTCAATATCGGCTCTTTCTTGGTCTGATAAATGCGGTAAGGCCAATTTTAAATTAGCAACCACCACTTTTCTTCTGTATCTAAACACATGAAAAACTAAAAGAAAGACAAAGTCGGATAACAAATATAATATTCTAAAAGGTAGAATAGAGATGAAATATATTATGGGATAAAAAATGATATAAACCAGAAATTGCATATAATAGTTTTGTGCAAATTTATAAATAAATCAGTCATTAATTTGAAAATTATATTCTGCAATAATTGTTACTTTTGTATTTCAGTAAAAAATTATGTTTAAACACTTATTAATAACCCGTTTTAACTTAAGAAATCCGAAATGGGATTTCACAAAAAACAACGAGAGCCTTTTGAATGAGGAATGGATGCAAAGTAGAATGCAATTGTTTCAAAATTTTTGTTTCCCTTCTGTTTGCGCACAAAGTTCTTCAGAATTTGAATGGCTGATTTATTTTGACAGTACTACTTCTGACTTTTTTAAAAACGAAATAACAGAGTTAGTTCAAAATAAAAGCAATATAAAAGTTTTTTTTATTGATGGCATGAATGCTTTTTATCCTTCTATAAAAGAATACATCAAAACTATTACCACACCTTTTTTAATCACTTCACGAATTGACAACGACGATTGTATTCACAGAGATTTTATAAAAACCGTTCAGGAGAATTTTAAACAGCAGGATTTTCAGGCAATAGATATTATTAAAGGTTATTCTTTACAAGTTGAACCCGAAATCATTTTGGGTAAAAAAGAACATATTTTTAATCCTTTTATTAGTCTTATCGAAAAGAATGACCATCCAAAAACGGTTTGGTTTAGCGACCACAATATGTGGAAAAAAGAAAACCGAATTACCCAAATTACCAATAAAAGATTATGGCTGTCTATAATTCATCAAAAAAACAAAGTCAATGAGTTTGATGGTTATGGCAATGTTCTTTGGAAGGATATCAATAATGACTTTATTCTTAGCCCCGCTATGAATGAAACTGTTTTGAACCACCAAATACCTTTTTCGAAATGGTGGTTTTTGAGCTTAAAAAATGCTATTTATGTCAAAATGGTATTATTTAGTAAGGTTTTGAAAAGAAAATTAGGGATTTATAAATTAAAATAAATGGAAGCGCAAAATTTACTTTGGACCAGTGGTTGGGACTCAACTTTTAGATTATTATATCTTATTTTTATTGAAAAAAAAACTGTTCAACCCATTTATATCGTTGATGAAAGCAGACGTTCATTAAACAAGGAACTTCAAGCCATAGATTGTATTTTAAAAATTATTGAAAAGAAACATCCAAACGCAACTAAATTAGTACTTCCTTTTATAAAATTTGACAAAAAAGAAATCTCCGTTAAGCAATCAATTGCCGAAAATTTTGCATTTCTTAAATCAAAAACTAAGATTGGAGGTCAATATGAATGGTTAAGTTTGTTTTGTGAACAAAATAATTTAAAAAAGGTGGAATTATGCATTGAAAAAGATGCAATAACCAGCTCTTTCTTTAATTTTATTTACCCCTACATACATTCTCAAAAAGAAGACAACGAATATTCTCCCGAGGAATTGAAATTAAAAAATGCAGTTTTTACTGTTTTCAACTATTTTGAATTTCCTCTTTTTGAAACAAACAAAATAGAAATGTATGAAATTGCAAAAGAAAACAATTGGCTAGAGATCATGGAATTAACTTGGTTTTGTCATACCCCAAAAAAAGGCATTCCTTGCGGCAAGTGCAACCCCTGTCAAACAACCATCATGAAAGGATTGGGTTTTAGAGTACCTTTTAAAAACAGAATGAAAGGGTATATCAAAATTTACAAAAAGAAAGTCAAATTAATGCTCAGGTAATTTAACTAAGTCCCCATAAAAAGTATTAAATCTCATTATCAAAACATCTTTTGCACCACCATTCGGAATGAAAGTTAGTTCCCCAAAGTACGTTTTATCTCCAATGGAATACAAATCTACTCTTATAAAAGGAAACCCTTGAGATAACTTGGCCGCTATTTGTTTCATTTCTTCAAAATTCGCAGGTTTTGAAATTTCTCCTCTTAAATATCCTTTGGTACAAGGGTCCGGTTGAATTTTGTTCCAATCCATATCATAAAGAACTCTAACCCCTTTATTATCTTCCTTAACTTTCATTAATACCATTACCGGTTCTCCATGAAAACATTGAAATTTATAATCAATAAGTTCACTCTTATTGGGGAGTTCCAGAAGCTCTTCAATGATTAGTGTGGGTTTAAGTTTATTATAAATTTTTTCCCTGAATTTATAATAATAGTTCTGGGTTCTGAACTTTTTAAATCGTTTTTTTTCCTTTTCCCAATTGACTTTTGTCTTATCATTTACAATTAAATTAAAGCCCGAGCCATGGGAGTACTTTAGTACAAATTTATTAGGCAGTTTTTCAAAATCGATTTCATCAACCGATTCGTAAACACCTATAAGATTAACTAATATCGATTCGCCCACTCTTTCTTTTACTACCTGTCTACACAAATACTTGTCGGCGTATTTCCCAAAACTTTCGTCATAATAGAAAAGTTTCAACCACTGTATTTTATCGGCAAAATTTTTAGGGTTTTTAAAATCTAGTTTATTCCCTGTTCGTATGTAATATTGTAATTCAGAAATTTGTACGTCATCTGAAGTAAAAACCTCTAATAAATATAAATAAATTTGATAAAACTTCTTTTTGAAAAAATTCATACTACCCTTTTCTGTTATCCAATAACACTTTATTCAACTCCTCAAACATTTTTTTTGCAATCACGTCTTTGGTAAAATTATTAATTAAGTACTGATAGCCGTTTGTTCTAAACTTTTGTTGTAATGCTTCATCTTTCAATAATTGTTCTACTTTATCAGCGAAACTATTAGGATTTCCAACTTCTGCCAACAAACCTGTTTCTCCATCAACGACTACTTCGGGGATTCCTCCCGCTCTAGCAGCCACAATAGGAACATGACAGGCATACGACTCTAACAAAACGCCACCTGTAGGCTCATTATTGGATGTAAATAAAAATAAATCGAATTCGGGGAGGATTTCCGGTATGTCTTTACGAAATCCTGCAAATATTATATCTTCAACTAAATCAAGATCCTTGACTAAATCTCTTATTTGCCCTTCTAATGGTCCTTCTCCAACCAAAATATATTTGGCTTTTAATCCTCTCTTTTTTAATTCGGCAACCGTTTTTACCCATGTGATATGGTCTTTAAATCCTGCAAAAGCAGCAATATTGCCGATAATCTTATAATCGGAAGGAATATTAAATTCTTTGTGTAACAACCCTGTTTTTTGTTGCTTTTTGAATTTATCTATATCGGTTACGCTTCCTACCACACACATTTTTGATTCGTCCTTAACAGCATATTTCAAAATATCAACTACGGGGTGCGAAACGCAAATTATTTTTTCAATTCCGTTATAATTGTACTTCCATTTTCTAAAAAAATTGGTATCTACTCTTTCAATCATCGTTCGACAAAGCACCAAGGAAGATTTTAATCCGAAAAGTAATTTTGCCCATACTCCTAAAGTATGCGCTTTGCTGCTGTGCATAAAAACAATATCGGCATCAAGCTCATGGGCAATATTTTTGAGTTTTTTGGCAAAAGATAAATCGTACTCCGATTTGAAATCGTAACTCAACACATTTTTAATTCCTCTTTCTAAGGCTACCTTTTTTACCATAGAATCATTACGACAAATAATCCATTGATCTTCCACAAGATTCATATCTCTAAAGGCTTCATATAAATAAATTATTTTTTGTTCGTGTCCGCGCCAACCATCGGCAGCCGTAAATTGAATTAATCTCATAAATTAAAAATATAAGCAAATGTATCATAATTTAACGAAAATTTAAGATTTTTCCGAATCTTAAAAACATTACCTAAATTTGTGAAAAAATTACAGAATTATGGACATCAACACCGAAGTACACAACGCCTTTGAAGTCATCAAAAACGGAGGGATAATTCTCTACCCAACCGATACCGTTTGGGGAATTGGCTGTGATGCTACTAATCCCGAAGCCATAAAAAAAATATATGCCTTAAAGCAACGCGAAGAATCTAAAAGTATGATTGTGTTGATGAACGGAGAAAGAATGCTTTATAATGTTTTTAAGGAAATTCCTGAAGTAGCTTGGCAATTACTCGATTTATCCGAAAAACCAACGACATTAATTCTAGATAATCCTCGCAATGTGGCACCCAACATCATTGCCGAAGACAAAACACTTGGAATGCGATTAGTAAAAGAACCTTTTTGTTATAAACTAATGGAACGCATGAAAAAACCTTTGGTTTCCACTTCGGCTAATATCTCCGGAGCACCTACTCCAAAATCTTTCAAAGAAATTTCACCTGAAATTATAAAAGGTGTCGACTATGTAGTAAATTTGCACCACGACAAGATTTGCGATAAACCTTCTACTATTATCAAATTAACAAGTGATAGTCAGGTAAAAATTATAAGAAAATAATGATTTGAAAATTTGAAAATTACCATGAATATAATTTTCAAATTGACAAATTTTCAAATTCAGTAATGAACTACAAACAACATTTAGAACCTAAAATATTTGATATTGTCTCACAAGCTGCAAAATTGCTTAACGTAGAATGTTATGTGATTGGTGGATTTGTGCGTGATATTTTATTACACAGAGACCATAAAAAAGACATTGACATTGTAGCGGTAGGAAGCGGTATCGATTTGGCTTTAAAAGTTTCAAAACTCATTCCGCACAACCCCAAAGTACAAGTTTTTAAAAATTACGGTACCGCCATGCTTCGTTATGAAGATATGGACATTGAATTTGTGGGAGCCCGTAAAGAAAGTTATAATTTTGACAGCCGAAAGCCTTTAGTAGAAAACGGAACCTTAAAAGATGACCAAGACCGCAGGGATTTCACTATCAATGCATTGGCTTTATCTTTAAATGCAAAAAATTATGGCGATTTGGTAGATCCTTTTGGCGGAGTGACCGATTTAGAAAACAAAATCATTCGTACACCACTTGATCCGGACATTACCTATTCGGATGACCCGTTGCGAATGATGCGTGCCATTCGGTTTGCAACGCAATTAAATTTTGAAATTGAAACCGAATCACTCGAAGCCATTTCAAGAAACAAAGACCGAATCAACATTATCTCCGGAGAACGAATAGTTGACGAACTCAACAAAATTTTGCTTTGTCACACACCGTCCGTTGGTTTTTTACTATTGTACAAAACTGGTCTTTTAGACATTATTCTTCCCGAATTGACTGCATTAAATCAGGTAGAAGAAATAGAAGGTCACACCCATAAAAACAATTTCTACCACACTTTAGAGGTGGTCGATAATATTTGTCCCAATACCGATGATGTTTGGTTGCGTTGGTCGGCATTGTTGCACGACATTGGTAAAGCTCCTACCAAACGTTTTAATAAAAAACAAGGTTGGACATTTCACGGACACGAATTTTTGGGTGGAAAAATGGCCAAAAAAATCTTCGAACGATTACACATGCCACTCAATCAAAAGTTGAAGTTTGTCCAAAAAATGGTCATGATGAGTTCGCGACCAATTGTTTTATCACAAGATACGGTAACTGACTCTGCCGTTCGCCGCTTGGTTTTTGATGCTGGTGAAGATGTAGAAAATTTGATGATTTTGTGTGAAGCTGATATTACGACTAAAAATCCGAAGAAATTTCAGAAATACCACAACAACTTCAAGATTGTTCGTGAAAAAATTGTGGAAGTAGAAGAGCGTGATCACGTTCGACAATTTCAACCGCCTATTACCGGTGAGGAAATTATGGAAATCTTTGCTTTAAAACCGTCGCGTGAAATTGGTGTTTTAAAAGAAGCCGTTAAAGAAGCTATTTTAGAAGGAGAAATCCCAAATGAATATCAGGCCGCTTACGATTTTGTATTAAAACGTGCTGAAAAATTAGGGTTAAAAAAAGTAAAATAAAATGAAACAAAATAAAACTGTAATCTACTGGTTACTTTCAGGTTGTGTATTAGTTTTTATAATGGTAGTAGTAGGCGGAATTACCCGTTTGACTAATTCAGGTTTGTCTATGACCGATTGGCATTTGGTTACCGATACCTTCCCTCCTCTAACCGAAGAAAAATGGGAAAAGGCCTTTGACGCTTACAAACAATTTCCGGAATATCAAAAAATCAATCAATACCAAGAAGGGGGCTTTACGCTTTCTGATTATAAATTTATTTATTTCTGGGAATGGTTTCACCGTTTTATAGGCCGAATCATAGGATTGGTTTTTATTGTTCCGTTTGTTTACTTTTTGCTTAAAAATAAAATTGACAAACCTACCCTTAACAAAAGCTTTGTGCTTTTAGGCATGGGAGCCTTACAAGGTTTTTTTGGCTGGTTTATGGTTAAAAGTGGTTTGGTAGATAATCCTGATGTGAGTCATTTCAGACTGTCTTTGCACTTAACATTTGCTTTTTTAACGTTTGCCTATACGCTTTGGGTAGCTCTAGACTTAATCTATCCAGAACGTAATGAAGTAATATTACCTTTGCGTAAAATTGCCCGAGTTGCACTCGTTTTCTTACTGATTCAGATTATTTATGGTGGATTTGTTGCCGGCCTAAATGCCGGTTTGATTCACAACCATTGGCCATTAATGAGTGACGGACAGTTTTTTCATGAAAGTATTGCTTTAGAAAAAGATTCATGGTTATTGCGCTTTACCGAAGGCAAAAGTGGCGTTCAGTTTGTACACCGAATGATGGCTTATGTAGTGGTGGGCTTGATTTCGTTTTTGTACTTCGAAAGTAAAAAGTTTACTTTAACCGTTACACAAACCAAAGGAATTCAAGCTTTAGTGCTTATCGTATTTTTGCAATTCACCTTAGGCGTTTTCACCCTTTTATACAGCGTACCGCTTTGGTTAGGACTAGTACATCAAGTAATGGCTTTCTTTTTATTGACAGCGATGACGTTTACGTTGCATAGATTGAGTAAGTAATCACCCTATCCACTCTTTAAAATCACCTACTCGCTCACGGGCGACAATCACTTCATCCTCCTTGTAAGTGGGTAAAATCACTTTTAGGCGAGAGTTGGTGTGCATTTGTATTTCTTTTATGGCTTTTAACGGAATAATAAACTTGCGGCTAAGTCGGAAAAATTCCTTTGGATTCAAATCGTTTTCCAATTGTTCTAAAGTAGTATCTAGCAAATAGTCACGATTGTCAACGGTGTGAATATACGTTCCTTTGTCTTGGCTGTAAAAACACTCGGCTTCTTCAATATTGATAAGTTTTAATTGTTGTCCTACTTTGACCGTAAATCGTTTCTTGTAGCTTTTATCAACTGGGTTAACCAGCATTTTCTTGATCATTTCAAAGTCGAGCGCTAAGTTTTGAGTAGTTTGCGTTCTGGCTTTAAATTTATTGACCGCTACTTCCAAATCATCCTCATCAATAGGTTTTAACAAATAATCAATGCTATTCAGTTTAAAAGCACGCAAAGCATATTCGTCATAAGCCGTGGTGAAAATAACCGCGCTTTTAGTATCAATTGTTTCAAAAATCTCAAACGACAAACCATCAGAAAGTTGAATATCCAAAAAAATCAAATCAGGATGTGCATTGTTTTGAAACCAATGCACTGCTTCTTCCACCGAATGGAGCATTTCATTAACTTGTAATCCTAATTTTTCAACTTTTCGTTGTAATAATCGTGCCGCAGGCTTTTCGTCTTCTATGATAATGATATTCATTGGTCGCTTTTAAATTTTGCCACGAATAAACGTATGTATTTTTACAAAATATACAACTACTCGTATATTCGTGGCTGATATCTATTGGTTACTGAATTATTTCCACTTATTCTGGCTGTTCCTCTCCTTCTTCATCAATTCTTGAATCTTCTTTTCTTCCCAGTTATTTCCTAAAATTATGTTAGGCAAAAATACCGACAAACCGTGTGCTAATAATCCCAATCCCCAGAAAAAAGCGGTAAAAAAGTTATGCATTTGAAAATAGGATTCTCCAGGTTCTAGGCCTTGAATGTTTAAAATAACAATCATAACATTGATAACCAAGTAAACCATTGCATGGGTATAAAAACCTTTCACTTTTTTTACTCTTTTGTAAGCTTCAAAGTATTTTGCTTCTTCTTCATTAGAAGGAACAAAGTTTTTCATATGTCTGCGTGCAGTACGACGATCAATTCTATCTTGAATGCTCATTTTTATTCGAATTTGTTTTGGTTATTCTTTTCATCCTCCATAAACTCACGGATTTTTTTGTCCTCCCAATTTTTACTCATAAAAGTAATATCATATGCTTTTAATCCGTGGAAAAGCAATCCTATTCCCCAACCCAACATGGGCCAATAAAACCACAAATGCTCCGGTGTGTATTTAAAATTGATAAATACTAAAAATGCCATCACACAGATGTAAGTCACTAGATGCGAATAAAAATCTTTAATTTCTTTTACACGCTCTCTGGCACGCTCATAACGTTTATACTCTTCATTAAAATTTTCCATTATTCCCAACGATTTTTTGATTGATTTTCTTTTTCTAAAATTTCATTAATTTTTCTTTGTTCCCAGTTGTCCCCAAATAATTTCTCTACAAACACCATTTTTAAGGTTTTAACAACGATGATGAATGTCCAACACGACATTACAAATTCATTTAAAAATTTGAAAGGAAAAAAATTTAAAGGCGTTCCGAAATAGGTTTTAGCAACATAAATAAATATTCCAACTGCATAAATAAACAAATGTGCATAATAGTTTTTGATTTTTTGAACTCTTGTACGAGCTCTTTCTAGTCTTTTTTCTTCAGGAGTTTTGTAGATTTCCATTAGTTCCATTTGTTATTTTGTTGCTCTTCTTTTTTAAGAATTTCCTGTATTTTACGCTCTTCCCAACTTTTCCCATAACCAAAAACTTCTATGGCATGAAAAGTTAGTCCCATTCCCCAACCCAACATTGGAAACCAAAACCAATGAAAATCGGATGTTTTTAAATTGATAAAAATTAAAAAAGGAATAACACAACAGTAGGAAATCAAGTTCCCGTAAAATCCTTTGAGCTTTTCTACTCGTTCTTTGGCTCTCATAAAGGCCATATTTTCGTTATATATATTTTCTGTTTCCATAAAGGCGATTTGTTTGGTTAATATTGGAATTTTAACTTTAAAAAATTCCTTGTTTTCTTCAATGATTACTTTCCGTTCTGAAATTAGTGCATAGCGGTTTACGATATTTTGCAACCCAACTCCTTGTCGGTCTTGCAATACTTCTTTCTTCTGGAGATTATTCGCAATTATCAGGTAATTATTCTCCACATAAATTCTGATGTGCAGTGGCTTTTTTTCACTCACCACATTATGCTTGATCGTATTTTCCAACAAAAGTTGTAAGGAAAGTGGTACCACACGTGCTTCCGAATTATTGAAATTGCTAGGCAATTCAAAAGTGATGCTGTTTTCAAAACGCATTTTCAGTAAATTCATGTACGTTTTGGCAAAAGCCAATTCTTCTTCCACCGAAATCAGTTCTTTGTCTCGTTGTTCTAAGACATAACGGTAAATTTTTGACAATGACGTGGTAAACTTTTGAGCGCTTTCCGGGTTTTCCTCGATCAGAGAACTCAACACATTTAGACTATTGAACAGAAAATGCGGATCGATTTGATTTTTTAAACTTTCAAACTTTGCTGAGGCTGTCCCGGCAATGATTTTCTGTTCTTTTAATTTATTTTCCTGATACGCCCGGTAAAAATGAAAAGCGTAAAATGAAACGGAGACAATAAAAGTGATGACAATAGCAACAACATAATTGGCAGCATTCTCATTTCTTAAAAAATCAGCAAAACTGGATTGCTCAATGACCACATCTTCAAAAATTCGCAGCAGAAAAATAACTGCCAGAGAAACTACAAAAGAGGCTAAAAAACCAATAATGATTCTTTTAACCGAAAACCGATTCTCTTTGAAAACTTCATCCAGGTAAAGGAAAACCGCTTTATTCGAATACCCTAAAGCAAAAGAGTACAATACAGTATATAAAAATCCAGTCAGTAGTTTTCTTCCTAGAGTGATTTCATTTCCGAAAGCCAAATTAATCAATTGGATGACTAAAAATACCCCACAACTAAAAAGCAAAACTTTAATTATTTCTTTGAAAGTAATTTTCATTAAGCTATCTTTTAATTTCCGTTTTAAAATTAACAAAAAGTTCTACAGGTTTCTCTTTCTCGTGCTTTGTTTGTCCAAAAATGAATGAACTTGCCGCTATTACTAAAAATGTGATGATTTGTAACATAATTTTAAAGTTTAGATTGTTAATGATTTGTTTAAATTATAGTCCAAAAGTACTTTGTCACTTGTTCTTATAAAATTTATACTGACCGAATTGTAGAATTTTCAGGATGAAGTGTTTTTTAGCTTAAAATAAAAGACATTTTATAACTTTGTTTAAATTCAATTTGAAATGAAAAATCTATTTTATCTTTTAGTGTTGTTCTCAACGAGCATTTTGGCCCAAGAAAAATCTACATATGATGAGAAACTTGCTACAACATTAGGAGCTGATGAATACGGAATGAAAAACTATGTTTTCTGTATTTTAAAAACCGGAAGCAATACCACGGCTACAAAGGAAGAACGACAAAAATATTTTGAAGGTCATATGACTAACATTAACAAATTAGCGGAAGAGGGCAAATTAGTGGTTGCCGGTCCGTTTATGAAAAACGATCGCAATTATCGCGGCATCTTCATTTTTAATTGTAAAACAGTAGAAGAAGCACAAAAATTAGTAGAAACTGATCCAGCCGTTCAGGCAAAAATATTCGAAGTAGAATTAACACCCTGGTACAGTAGCGCAGCTTTAATGGAAGTTTCAAAAAATCATGACAAAGTGACCAAAACCAAATTCTAACTGATGAACATAGAAGAATTACAAGCCATTTGCAAATCACTTCCACACGTTACCGAAGACATCAAATGGCGCAATGATTTGTGCTTTTGTATAGGCGGAAAAATGTTTTGTGTGGTCGGATTAAACCAATCGCCTACTTCGGTTTCGTTTAAAGTATTGGAAGAAGAATTTGAAGAATTAAGTCAACTTCAAGGTTTTAAACCTGCTCCCTATGTTGCAAAATACAAATGGGTATTGGTAGAAGATATCACTACACTTTCTACAAAAGAGTGGAAACATTATACTGAACAATCCTATACTTTGGTAAAAAACAAATTGACTCCCAAAATCAAAAAAGAACTTGACTTATCATAATCCCTTTTCAACTTTAACATTTTAAAAGGTTTTTTTCATTTTTCAGCGCTTATTTTTGTTCATTTAATGTCTTACACAGCAGTAGCAATGAATAAAACCCTGAAAATCAAGAAGAACTATACTTGGATAAAATATAAAAAACTAACCATTGTTTCCATTCTTATTGGGTTTTTATCTTCTTTTTTAGCCATTTCCTTAAAAAGGATAACCGAATATTACGAAGAAATTTTATTTCACAAAACTTCTGCTAATTCCTTGCTGTTGTTTGTGTTTCCTATTTTCGGACTTACCGTTATTTATTTTTTGAGACACTATTTATTCAAAAAGAAAGAAAACAAAGGCATCAAAGAAATTTTTGAAACCACTTCCGAACGAAAAAACAGTCTGCCGATTTACAAAATTCCGTCTCATTTTGTCAACGGACTACTGACCGTTGTCTTTGGAGGGTCCACCGGAATAGAAGTCTCTACCGTAGTCGCTTCTGCAACCATTGGCTCAGTAGCCCAAAAAAAAGAAAACCTTTTCAATCGTCATAAAACCGAATTAATTTGCGCTGGAGTTGCCGCCGGAATTACCGCTCTTTTTGGCAGTCCGTTTGCCGGAATTTTATTTGCATGGGAAGTCATTTCTAAAAAAGTTTCCAAAAGCTTTCTTATTATCTGCTCTATAGCAGTACTAACTTCTCTAAGCCTTATTCACCTTTTAGACGAAAAGCCTATATTTCAGGCAGACATTACGCATTGGAATTGGAAAGCCATGCCGTATTTTATACTATTAGGGATTATCACCGGAATGCACTCTGTATACCTGACCAAAAGTGTTATTTTCTTCAAAAAACGATTTGGCGAAATGAAAAAACATTCCACCCGAATTATTGTTGGTGCTGCTATTTTAAGTGTTTCACTGTTAGTTTTGCCACAACTGTACGGAGAAGGTTATCATGCTATCAAGCAAAACTTACTGTATTCCAATCAACTTATACTTTCGGTTTCGTTAGCCTTTACTTTCTTGGGAATTATTATTCTTAAACCGATAGTCACTTCTGCTACTTTAGCTGCCGGAGGAGACGGAGGTGTTTTTGCACCCAGCATCTTTATTGGTGGTTTTATTGGTCTTCTATTGGCCATCTGTTTGAATACCTTTTTTAATGCCAATGTCATTCCGTTAAATTTCATGATATTGGGTATGGGCGCTATGCTTAGTGCCAGTATAAACGCTCCTTTTACCGCGATATTTTTAACCTGCGGTCTTATCAATAATTACAAATTATTAATTCCTATCATAGTAGTTTGTTTGGTTTCAAAGTACACGGCTCAATATATTTATCCTTATACCGTTTACACCTATAAACCCCAAAAAACAGCGTAATTTATGCCCACAAAAGAAATAAAGCGAGGTTACCGCAAAACAAAATATATTCTCTACAAAGAAACTCTGGTTGATTTCAAAGAACACTTTTGGGCTTTCATGGGCGCTTTTATCGGTATGGGAATCATTTCCTATTTGCAATACAATTCCTTTGCCAAACAAGATGCAGTCTATCTTATCGGTTCTTTTGGGGCTTCTTGTGTTTTAGTATATGGCGTCATTCAAAGTCCACTGGCACAACCCCGAAATTTAATTGGCGGGCATGTGGTATCTGCTTTGGTTGGCGTTACCGCAGTAAAATTATTTCCTGATATGATTTGGTTGGCTTCTGCAGTAGCAGTTGCCGCTGCCATTGTACTGATGCAAATTACCAAAACCTTACACCCTCCCGGTGGGGCAACGGCTTTAATTGCAGTAACTGGATCTCCTGCCATTTTAAAATTAGGCTATTGGTATGTCATTACTCCGGTGCTTAGCGGAGCGCTAATTTTATTGACGGTGGCATTAGTTTTCAATAATCTAACTGCAAACCGACAATATCCTACCACTAAAAAGTTTACTAAATTTAAAAAGAAAATTGCGCATACCATTGCATTAAAAAATTATAATGATCCGTCTTAATTCCATTCATCATATTGCCTTGATTTGTTCGGATTATGAAAAGTCGAAACATTTTTACACGGCTATTTTAGGATTAGAAATCATGCAGGAAGTCTATCGAGAAGAACGTCAGTCCTACAAACTTGACTTGGCTTTAAACGGACAGTATGTCATCGAGTTATTTTCGTTTCCAAATCCGCCACAAAGACTTTCCAGACCCGAAGCTACGGGCTTACGCCATTTGGCTTTCGGAGTAGAAAATGTAAATCAAACCCGAGACAATTTACTTTCGCAGCAACTTATTTGTGAAGAAATCAGAATCGATGAACATACCCAAAAGCGTTTTTTCTTCATCGAAGACCCCGATGGTTTGCCTATCGAATTCTATGAGAACTGATTAAAATCTTATCAACAAATTCAAAATCTGAATTGAAATTTCGAGATTAAAATCTAAAAATATCTGTACCTTTGAACCTCCTAAAAAATCGAATATGATATATAAGTTTAGAGTCATTCTTGACGCAGAAGAAGACGTTTTTAGAGATATTGCTATTGAAGAAAAAGATACGCTAGAGGATTTGCACAATGCTATTGTAAACGCCTTTGGATTTGACGGACTAGAAATGGCCGCGTTTTATACTTGTGATGATAAATGGAATCAAGACGAAGAGATTCCGTTATTTGATACCGGAGATACTCCTGGAGAAGGATTAACCATGGGGGATTATTTATTGTCTTCTACTTTTGATGATGATAACACCAAGATGATTTATGTGTATGATTTCCTAAACATGTGGACATTCTTTGTAGAATTGGCCGCTATTGAAGAGCATGAATCGGGAGCTACTTATCCTAATTTATTATTCTCACACGGTATTATGCCTGCCAGCGCTCCGGACAAAGAATTTGAAGCCGAAAAAGGAGATTTTGACAGTGAGTTTGAAGACGATTATGACGAAGATGACTTGGATATGTTTGAAGGAGACGATTCGTTTGAAGACTACGGTTTTGAAGAAAACTGGAATTAATTTTTTCTAGAAACCAGAACAAAGACATTACTAATTTATACAAAAACAAGAGCTCAAAAAAGGAGTCTTTTCTCTTTTATCTTTGCTCTTTACTCTAAAATATGATAAACCTATTTAATACGCACATCGACAATCTTTCTATTCACCGTGTGGGGAATAAAAGTCGCAACGAAGCCATTTTTTTATCTGAAAATCCGTACGGATTAAACGATGAAATTATGCCTTTATTGAAAGAATTCTTTTTTAAACCTTTTAGAGACAAAGAAGAAAATTACTTTCAGTTTGCGCACGATGTCGATTTAGAATACAACGAAATGTACAACTTGGCTACCGAGATTTTCAACAATCCGAGTAGTATTCATCAGGTTTCTAAAAAAATTACGCAACATTTGTTCGAGCAATCCAACCATCCGCATATTAAAAACGGAGAGGTTTATGTGGCGTATTTAACCAACGTTTCTATCGACAACAAACCAGTAGATGCCATTGGAATTTTCAAAAGTGAAATCAAATCTGACTTCTTACAATTTGAAGAAAAAGAGTCCCAATTGGATATGATTTTGCAACAAGGAATCAATCTTCAAAAATTAGACAAAGGCTGTTTGATTTTCAACTACAAAAAAGAAGAAGGCTATAAAATTTTAACCGTAGATAGTAATCGTTACGATGCGCGTTACTGGTTAGAGCACTTCCTATCGGTTGATGCTTTTCAGGACGAAAACTTCATGACCAAAAAGTACTTAAAATTCTGTCAGGATTTTGCTAAAGAAGTCGTTTTACCGGCCGAAGACAAGAAAGAAGAAGTAATGTTCATGAACCGTGCGGTAAACCACTTTGCGAAAAACGACAACTTTGAAGAAACTAATTTCTTAAACGAAGTCATTGATAATCCTGATTTGATTTCTGAATTTAAAAACTACAAAGTCGATAAGGGAGAAAAATACAGCATTGAAGACCTAACCACTTTCCCTATTGCGAATGCCGCGGTAACCGATGCACGTCGTAAGATGAAAAACGTAATTGAATTGGATACTAATATTCAAATTAAATTAGATTTCATTAATCCGGAAAGTGCCGAGAAATATGTAGAAAAAGGTTGGGACGAAGAAAAACAAATGTACTATTACCTGGTATACTTCAATAAAGAACAAAAATCTTAATAAATGAAAAAAATATCTTTTATACTGATAATCTTTACTGCTTTATCATTTGCAAAATTTTATACCCCAAATATAATTGGGAAATGGAAAGGACAAGATAAAAGAGAAATCGGTTTTTTAAGTTTTGATGAAAAAGGTTATGCCGAAATGGAAATGGCTGGTCAAAAAATGGGAGGTGAAAACTTTATGGTAAAGGGCAGAAAATGCAGCCTTAAATATAAGCTTACAACTTCAGTAAAACCAAATCAATTAGATATAATAATGACTGATTTGAATACTAAAGAAACTAGAAAAATGCTTTGTATCATAAATTTTGTAGACGATACATCATTAGATATCGCATCGAATTTCTCAGACAAAAGACCACAAGCTTTTACAAAAAGTAACAGCATAAGATTAATTAAAGAAAACTAAACAATGCAACACCTAATAGATCGCTTTATAAGCTACGTTACGGTCGATACCGAAGCGGATCCAAATTCAAACACTACGCCAAGTTCGGCGAAACAATGGAATTTAGCCAACCAATTGGTAGAAGAATTAAAAGCTATTGGCTTACAAGACGTCAGCATTGATGACAAAGCTTACATTCAGGCAACTTTACCAAGTAATATTGACGAAAAAGTACCCACCATTGGTTTCGTTTCGCACTTTGACACAACGCCTGATTTTATCGGAGCGAATGTAAAACCGCAAATCGTTACAAATTATGACGGTGGTGACATCATCTTAAATGCTGAGCAAAACATCGTTTTATCACCTTCTTATTTTGAAGATTTGTTGTTATACAAAGGGCAAACACTAATCACTACCGATGGAACCACACTGTTAGGTGCCGATGACAAAGCCGGAATTACCGAGATTGTTTCGGCTATGGAATATTTAATTCAGAATCCGCACATCAAACACGGAACAATTAAAGTTGGTTTTACTCCCGATGAAGAAATTGGTCGTGGTGCCGACTTCTTTGACGTTGAAAAATTTGGTTGCGACTGGGCTTACACTATGGACGGAAGTCAAATTGGCGAATTGGAATATGAAAATTTCAATGCGGCTGGAGTCAAACTTAAATTCAAAGGAAAAAGCGTACACCCGGGTTATGCCAAAGGAAAAATGATTAATGCCATGACCTTGGCGGCCAAATTTATTACGGCTTTACCTGCTGGCGAAGTACCCGAAGAAACTCAGGATTATGAAGGATTTTACCACGTTGTGCATTTAGACGGAAACCTTGAAGACACCACCGTGCAATTAATCATTAGAGACCACGACCGTACCAAATTTGAAGTCCGTAAAGCGCACGTATAAAAAATGGTGGATGAGTTGAATGCCCAATATGCCAAACAATTTGGCGCTAACATAGTAGATGTTGAAATTAAAGACCAATACTACAACATGCGCGAAAAAGTAGAACCGGTAATGCATATTGTAGACATTGCCGAACAGGCGATGAAAAACTTAGGCATCACTCCTATCGTAAAACCTATTCGTGGCGGTACCGATGGTTCACGCCTATCGTATATGGGATTACCATGTCCTAACATTTTTGCTGGCGGACATAACTTTCACGGAAAATACGAATACGTTCCGGTAGAAAGCATCCAAAAAGCCGTAGACGTAATTGTTGAAATCGCGCAAATTGTAGCCAAGCAGAAGTAATTTTTTTTATATTTTTAAGACTTCCAATTACAAACAGCAGTATTTATTGCTTTTTGTGGTTGGAAGTCTTTATATTTATGAGTTGTAAGCAATTTTATGAAAACATACCGTTCAACTTCAATCAATTACGAAAACAATAAATTACAGACAATTTTAATTGCTGTCATATTTTGTGTTTTTATAGCATTAATAAATTACAACCTCATTTTTACTTTTCTATCAATAATTTCAATATTTTTCTTAACTCGTTATTCAATCATAAGCGATAAAAAAAAATATCTTGAAATCTATTTTGAAGATGATGAAATGATAATTAAATATCCGAACATACAAAAAACAATAAAAGTAAAATACACTGACTTAAAAAATTTGACATATATAAATCCGCGTAAGAGTTTGAATAAATACAATTCTTTGAAGTATATAGAAAATGGAAATATTAAAAAAATTACTTTTTTAAGTGTTGCAGAAAATGAAGTGTATATAGACTTCTTAAAATGGTTAAATAATAAAAATTCGGAAATAAAATTTGATGCTTACCCTCCAGATGAAAATATGGAATATAGAATTCAAGAAAATTTTGGTTTAAAATACCGAAAAATCTTAAAAGAAACATTATAAAAACTGCTTACAACAACGGCTTTTGCCTTTGCTAGGCTTGGGCTTCTTTGGAAAAAACTCTGTTTTTTCCAATTTGGTTTTGTACTTGTAATCTTTTCGCTAAATTTACCCAAAGCCAACAAATTCGACGGGACTTTGGCAGCAAGCATAACATAATTGCAACAGAAAAAAATGAAATCAATCAAACTCATCACTTATATTTTCACCATGTTGATTTTATTAAGTTGTTCGTCAAAAAAGAATATTTACAAACCTACTAAAAATTATCAGCCAGATGATTTAGCCCTATACCAAACCATTGTGAATTTGGATAGTGCTTTTTTTGAAGCTTATAATAACTGTAGCAAAGATCTTAATAAATACAGCGCGTTTTATTCTGACAATATCGAGTTCTATCATGATACAGGTGGCTTTATGAATTCAAAAGAAGAAATTGTAGCAGCAACAAAAAAGAATGTTTGTGGTAAAGTAACAAGAGAACTTGTAAATGGAAGTATTGAAGTTTATCCAATAAACAATTATGGAGCTATAGAAATTGGGTTGCATACATTTCACAACAAAGAAGAACCAAATGCTATTCCAAAAATTGGAAGGTTTACAATTATTTGGAAAAAAGAAAATGGCGAATGGAAAATTACAAAAGTTATTAGTCTGCATTAAAATAGCCAGTAGTTAACCCAATCCTATAGCGCGGATTTGTAATACGAGCACACTACTTAAAAAAATGTTACTTTAGAATGAAATCTGAGCTATCAAATTAAGTCAAATGGAATCATCTAAAAAAACCTGGCAACAAAACGATTTATGGGAAAAAGAGATTGACCTGTTACAATCGATAGTCAACAAAACACCTTTAGTAGAAACCACCAAATGGGGCGGTATTGTGTACACGTACAACAATAAAAACGTTTTGGGCATTGGCGGATTCAAATCCTATTTTGGGCTTTGGTTTTTTAACGGAGTCTTTTTAAAAGACGACTTAAAGGTTTTGGTCAGCGGAAACGAAACCACAAAAGCCCAGCGTCAGTGGCGGTTTCATTCGGCGGAAGAAATCAATGAAAAGAAAGTGTTGGAATACATAATGGAAGCCATAGCACTGGAAAAACAAGGCAAAGTGCACAAAGCCGAGAAATCACCTTTGGTCCTATCGGAATTTTTCGAGGCATTTTTAAGCCACGAAAAGCTAAACGCTGCTTTCGAAAACTTCACCTTAACCAAGAGAAAAGAATTTGTAGAATATATAGACACGGCTAAACAAGCAAAAACCAAGCTACAACGGCTTGAAAAAATAAAGCCCATGATTGAAAACGGTATTGGACTAAACGACAAATACCGATAAAAGAAAAGGCTTTCCAAGATGGAAAGCCTTTATATTTAAACCTAAAAAGGAATTATTTTTTGTTTACCGCTGCTGTTAATTCTAGCGAGATAGACGAACGCTCCATTTTTAGTTTTCCTGACATCGTTTCGACAACTACAGTAGTTTCGGCCAATTCGGCAATTTTACCGTGAATACCGCTTTTAGTAACGATTTTATCCCCTACTTTTAGTGCCGATTCAAATTCTCTTTCTTTTTTAATTTTAGCCTGTTGTGGTCTGATCATGAAGAAATAGATCACCACAAACATTAATAGAAAAGGTAGTATTTGTGTAATTTGTTCCATTTTAATTAATTGTGATTAGTATTATTTTAATGTTATTCAATTGATTTACCGTCTTTACCTACGATATTCGCTTTAAAAATTAACACTTCATGACCATCCATCGTGTTGGTCAACAAAGCAATAGATTTGTGTTGCGATCCTGATTTCCCGGCAGAATTGAAAATGATTTTGATTTCGCCTGATTCGCCTTTTTTAACGGGTGTTTTGGTCCACTCTGGAGCCGTACAACCACACGAAGGACGAACTTCAATCACGCTTAAATCATTTTTCCCGGTGTTTTTGAAAGTGTAGATGTGCTCAACCTTATCTCCTTGCTTGATGGTTCCAAAATCAAATTCTTTAGCATCAAATTCAATTACGGGATACTCTTCAGGCTTTAATTTTTTCTTCATAGAATCGTCCTGTATTGCTAATTGCCCTGCAGGCACAACTCTATTGGTTGCATCTAATTGTTGTGGTGTAAATTCTTCTTTTTGCTTGCAAGATGTTGAAGCTAAAATTGCCATAAAGGCAACTAGTGTAATACTATTTTTAATCATAAAGCAATACTTACATTAATCCGCGACCGGTTTTTTTTAGTTTTCCGTTGGCGGTAAAATCTTTTACTAAATTATCTAAAATTCCGTTGATAAATATAGAACTTTTTGGTGTAGAATATTCCTTTGCTAATTCTAAATATTCGTTAATTGTTACTTTAACCGGAATTGATGGGAATTTTAACAATTCACAAATGGCCATTTTTAAGATAATCGAATCGATTTCAGCAATACGATCGGCTTCCCAATTGGGGGTTTTATCAGCATATTCTTTCCCCAAAGCCTCTTCATTCAGAATTGTTTTTCTAAAAAGTTGTGTAACGTACTCTTTATCTTCCGTATCATTGTACAATTTAGGGACAAAGAAATTTCCGGTTTCGGTATCCTGAATAGATTTTAATTGCTTATGGATAAGGGTATTTACCAAAGGAACATCATCTAACCAAGTCAGTTTATGATCTTCTAAATATTCATATAACTTCACATTTGGCGCAATAATATCGGTAAAAATAGTAATCACTAATTCTTTGTCTTCTTCAAAACTAGTCGTTGCTTTACTCATATACGTTTCGTATAAGCTGCTTTCTTTGATTTCGTTTAAAAGAATAGTAATATACTCGTCATTTACTTTCCAGTTTGTGATTTTACGATTTTCTAAAGCAATAGACAACGAATTGTTATCTTCTAATAACTGAAGTACTTTATTATTGACAAACTTTAGGTTGGGATTTTTCTCTGCTTTAGTAGCCAGGTGCTTGTTTCTTGAAATTTCGATAAATTCCAATTCTTTTTTTCTGATTTCTACCAAAGTAGAGACCATAATTAGATACAAATCTTGAACATTATCGATACTATTGTATAAGAATTTCTCTTCTTTTTCAATATTATCAGAATGGTTTTGATGCATTGAGTAAAGGGTTTGCATCACTTTTAATCGGATATGTCTTCTGTTTAACACCTGTGTAAGAACTTTTAAAATTAAGGAAGCGAAAGGGTCTCTTTCGCTTCACAAAAATACAAATATTTTTTATAGCTACTATTTAGCCAACTCTTTTTTTCTTAAATCAATACGATTTTGAGCAATTTTGAAGGCTGCTTCGTGCGTTGTAATGTTATTAGCATCTGCAAAGTCAAAAATTTCTAAAGTTGTATTGTAAATATTTTCGGTTCTGCGCATGGCTTCGTCTTTACCATAATGAGCGATTTCACCATATACATTGATGATTCCACCGGCGTTGATTAAAAAGTCGGGAGCGTATAAAATACCTTTGTCTTTCAACATTTGGCCGTGTTTAATCTCGTTAGCCAACTGATTATTAGCAGCTCCTGCAATTACTTGCGCCTTAATTTTACTAATAGTATCATCATTGATGGTCGCTCCCAAAGCACATGGTGCATAAATATCTACATCGGCACTGTATAAATCGTCTCCTGAGAAGATTTTTGCACCGTATTTATTCCCGATTTCTTTTAAACGATCTTCATTGATATCTGAAATAACCACTTTGGCACCTTCGGCTGTTAAATAATCAACTAAAGTTTCTCCTACGTGACCAATTCCTTGAACTAAAACGCGTTTTCCGTCAAGATTATCGGTTCCAAATTTATATTTGGCTGCTGCTTTCATTCCCATGTACACTCCATAAGCCGTTACTGGCGATGGGTTTCCTGAACCACCAATCGCTTCTGAAATACCGGTTACGTGAGCAGTGTGTTTGCGAATTAAATCCATATCTGGAGTCGTCGTTCCAACATCTTCAGCCGTGATGTATCTTCCGCTTAAAGAGTCTACAAACTGACCAAATTTCGCAATCATTTCCGGTGTTTTGTCTACTTTAGCATCACCAATGATTACTGCCTTACCTCCTCCTAAATTCAAACCTGAAATAGCCGACTTATAAGTCATTCCACGAGACAAACGCAAAACGTCGTTCAACGCTTCCCATTCGTTGGTGTATTTCCACATTCTAGTTCCGCCAAGAGCAGGTCCTAAAACGGTATTATGGATACCAATTATTGCTTTTAAACCAGTATCTTTGTCATTACAAAAAACGATTTGTTCGTGATTATCAAAAGAAAGTTGACCAAATACAGGATCTACTTTATGAAGTTCACTAGCTTTTAAAGATTCAGTAATCATATTGAATATATTTATAGTTTGGGCTTTTAATAAAAACCGGTGCAAAAGTACGGTTTTAAATCAAAAGTTCGCAATATTAATGCAAAATATTAATATATAATTAGCAATTTGATAATTTTATTTTTCTCAAATAATTCAATATTATCACTTAAAACATTAATAAATATTCAATAAAAATACTTATTTAATACATAAATGAAAGAATTAAGTCGCGTTAACCATTATTTTATAAAATACAAGTCCCATTTTATTGGAGGCATTCTCATCACCATAATTGCTCAAATTTTTTCTCTGTATACCCCCGAATTAATTGGAGATTCGATTGCTGCAATTGAAGCTTATTTTAAGACCGAAAGCAATAATCCGCACATTATTAAGAACTTACTGTTCAATAATATCATTTGGATTATCAGCACCACCATTATTGCAGGGATTTTAACCTTTTTAATGCGACAAACCCTTATTGTGATGTCCCGTCATGTGGAATTTGACATGAAAAATGATGTTTTCAAACATTATGAGGTCCTGACCCAGAATTTTTATAAGCAAAACAAAACCGGAGATTTAATGAATCGCATTAGCGAAGATGTAGGACGCGTGCGCATGTATGTGGGGCCAGCGGTCATGTACACTATAAATACCGTGATTCGATTTGCCGTAGTGATCTTTTATATGATTAAGGTTTCTAAAGTTTTGACTTTAATTGTTTTGCTTCCACTACCTATTTTGGCGTATTTCATTTTCAAATTGAGTACCGAAATCAATAAAAAAAGCACTGCTTTTCAACAAAATTTATCCAAGTTATCCAGTTTTACCCAAGAGTTCTTCTCTGGAATTCGGGTAGTAAAAGCCTATAACATTGAAAAAGAGAAACAAGACGAATTTCATGACATCTCGTTAGAAAGCTACGAAAAGAGTTTAAAATTAGCCAAAACTCAGGCGTTATTTGGACCAATGATGCTATTATTAATTGGTTTAAGCAATTTATTAGTGGTATCTGTCGGAGGTTACATGTACATGAACGGGAGCATTGCCAATATTGGAGTAATTGCCAAATTTATTCTTTATATCAACATGTTGGTGTGGCCGGTGGCTTCTATTGGTTGGGTTTCTTCACTGATTCAGGAAGCCGAAGCCTCTCAAAAAAGAATTAACGAGTTTTTAAATATAACACCCGAAATTCAAAACAATCACGCCAAACCGATTCCAATTGAAGGAAATATCATCTTTCATAATGTTTCTTTGGTTTATGAAGACACTACCATAAAAGCGCTAGACAACATTAGTTTTGAAATCAACAAAGGAGAAACATTAGCCATTATTGGCAGAACCGGCTCCGGCAAATCGACCATATTGTCCTTATTAAGTCGTTTGTATGATCCTACCGAAGGATATATTATGTTAGACGGACACAATTTGACCGATTTGAATCTTCAAAATTTACGCGAAAACGTGGGCGTTGTACCACAAGAAGCGTTTCTTTTTTCGGATACCATAAAAAACAATATCAAATTCGGGAAACAAGAGGCTACCGACGAAGAAGTCATTACTGCAGCCCAAAATGCCGATGTTCATGAAAATATTATTCAGTTTAAAGCGCAATACGAAACTTTATTGGGAGAACGCGGCATTACGCTTTCAGGCGGACAGAAACAAAGAGTCTCAATCGCCAGAGCTTTTATAAATGAACCGCAAATTTTATTATTAGACGACTGTCTTTCAGCGGTAGATACCGAAACGGAAGAGGAAATTCTAAACAATCTAGAAACCATTTGCCAAGGAAAAACGACCATTATTGTCAGTCACCGGGTTTCTTCGGCTAAAAATGCCGACAAAATAATCATCTTAGACAAAGGGAAAATCATTCAAGAAGGTACTCATAATCAATTAATAAGTCAAGAAGGGTATTACAAAGAACTTTACCTAAAACAAATTGCCGAAAAAGAATTGTTATAAATAGTTTGCTTGGAAAATTTTTTTTTATCAAATTTGGGTCATCACAACACAAAAATAAATTTGATAGAATGAGAATGAATGAAAATGATATGTTAGAAAAAGAAGAAATTTTTTCTAAAGTACTACGCGCAGGAAGAAGAACCTACTTTTTTGACGTTCGCTCTACCAAGGCTGACGATTACTATGTAACCATTACCGAAAGTAAGAAGTTCACAGAAGAAGATGGATCTTTTCATTTTAAAAAACATAAAATCTATTTGTACAAAGAAGATTTTGCAGCTTTTAGAGACATCTTAGATGAAATGACCGAATTCGTTTTGAACCAAAAAGGAGAAGAAGTAATTTCGGAACGTCATCAAAGAGATTTTAAAAAGGATTATCAAAATGACACTACCACTGAAGAGCCTCGCTCGAATTTTACAGATATCAATTTTGATGATATTTAGTATCTAATTAAAAGACAAATGCAATAAGTCCGAATTCTATGAGATTTTGGACTTTTTTTTTATCCTATTCTTAAGCCATTTTCCACTTTTATATCGCTTGTGAGCAACACAATGTCATTCTGGTCACCAACGGATCCCAAAACCAAACATTCGCTCATAAAGGGTCCTATTTGTTTTTTAGGAAAATTCACCACCGCTACAATTTGTTTTCCTGACAATTCTTCTTTTGAATAGCGTTTGGTAATTTGTGCCGATGATTTTCTGATCCCTATTTCGGCTCCAAAATCTATCACCAACTGATAGGCAGGATTTCGAGCTTCTGGAAAATCATTGACCTCAAGAATGGTTCCCACTCGCATTTCGACTTTCTCAAAATCGCTCCAGCTAATTGTTTGTTGTTCCATACTATTAATTGCATAAAAAAAGTCCTCTCGTTACTTCACGAGAGGACTTCAAATGTATTAAAACTTCTGAATTATTTATTCAATTCAGCGTGTCTGTTTTCAATTTCTTCTTTATCTTTTTTAGATAAAGTATCAACCAATACCGGTGTAGCGATGAATAAAGATGAATACGTTCCTACTACAATACCAACAAGCATTGCGAAAACGAATCCTCTGATTGATTCACCACCAAAAACAAACATGATACCTAAAACCAAAATCATGGTCAATGACGTATTGATTGTTCTTGATAAAGTCGTATTAATAGACTCGTTAACAATATGTTTGAAATCACCTTTCAGATTACCCGCTAAGAACTCACGAACTCTATCGAATACAATTACAGTATCGTTCATAGAGTATCCAATTACGGTTAGGATAGCCGCAATAAAATGCTGATCCATTTCCATATGGAAAGGCATGTATTTATATAATAACGAGTACAATCCTAATACGAAAATAACATCGTGTGCCACCGCTGCAATTGCTCCTAAAGAATAACCTAGTTTACGGAATGAAATTGCTAAGTACAAACCAACAACTAACATCGCTCCAAGAACTGCCCAGAATGAGTTGGTTTTAATATCGTTAGAAATAGCCGCTCCTACTTTAGAACCAGATAAAACACCTAGTTTCTTACCTTCGTATAAAGTGATGAATTTATCATAAGCCATTCCAGGGAAATGTTTAGACAATCCTTCGAATAACATTTTGTTTACTTCTTCGTCTACCGCAACGCCTTCGGCTTCAATTTTATATTTCGTTGTAATTCTTAACTGATCTGAATTTCCGAATACTTTAGCTTCTGCAGGAACACCAAATAATTTTGACAATTCTTCCGAAACTACTGCAGGTTCTACAGGTTTTTCAAATTTCACCTGGAAAGTTCTACCTCCAACAAAATCTACTCCTTGATCTAATCCATTTACAAAGAAAATAGAAACCAAACTAATAACGGTAACTGCTAATGAGAAACCATAAGAGAATTTTTTCACTTTCAAGAAATCAAAATGATATCCAGTAAACCAATTTTTAGACCAGCTGTTCGCGAACTCTAATTTAGTTCCTTTAATCACAGCACGATCTAAGAACATTCTGGTAATAAAAATAGAAGTAAATAATGAAGTGATGATACCGATCAATAAAGTAGTAGCAAAACCTTTAATAGGTCCTGTTCCAAAAATATATAAGATAGCTCCTGTTAGTACGTGGGTTACGTTCGCATCAATAATAGATCGCATAGCTCCTGTCCAAGAGAATGATTTTTTAACCGCTTCTCCAAGACTCAATCCGTGGCGCAATTCTTCTTTAGCTCTTTCGTAGATAATAATATTTGCATCTACCGCAGTACCCATTGTTAATACGATACCGGCAATACCTGGTAACGTTAATACAGCACCTAAACTGGCTAAAATTCCGAATAAGAATAGTAAGTTAACTACTAAAGCAATATTGGCATACCATCCTGATTTTCCATAATACACCAACATCCATAAAGCAACTAACAATAATCCTACTACAGCAGAAGTGGTACCGTTATCAATTGCTTTTTGCCCTAAAGATGGCCCTACTACTTCTGACTGAACGATTTCAGCCGCAGCTGGTAATTTACCTGCACGCAATACGTTGGCTAAATCTTTTGTTTCTTCTAAAGTAAAAGATCCTGAGATTTCTGATCGTCCACCTGCAA
>Ga0114982_1000079_pt1 | contig 44627 bp, 31 predicted proteins | sample Shrwel_input2_FT_FD_87183 | JGI IMG/M metagenome (GOLD analysis project Ga0114982, IMG submission 87183) | Subsurface microbial communities from deep shales in Ohio, USA - Utica-3 well 1 S input2 FT | ecosystem: Environmental > Aquatic > Deep subsurface > Shale gas/oil reservoir > Produced... | reverse complement strand
GGTGCTGCGGTTTGATTTATCCACTGTGGTGCGCAATATCGCCGGTCCTTCCAATCCGCATGCCCGCGTCGCCACCAGCGATTTAGCCGCCAAAGGCATTAGTGGTGTGGTAGAAAACGAACCTGGCCTGATGCCGGATGGTGCTGTCATTATCGCGGCTATCACCAGCTGTACCAATACCAGCAACCCGCGCAACGTCATTGCCGCCGGTTTATTGGCCAGAAACGCCAACAAACTTGGTTTAAGCCGTAAACCCTGGGTGAAAAGCTCACTGGCACCTGGCTCCAAAGCAGTTGAACTTTACCTCAAAGAAGCCAATTTGCTGACCGAGCTGGAGGCGATGGGTTTTGGCATCGTTGGTTTTGCCTGCACCACTTGCAACGGCATGAGTGGCGCTTTAGATCCGGTGATCCAGCAGGAGGTGATTGCGCGCGATTTGTATGCCACCGCCGTGTTATCAGGCAACCGCAACTTCGATGGCCGCATCCATCCTTATGCCAAACAAGCCTTTTTAGCCTCTCCGGCTTTAGTCGTGGCCTATGCCATTGCCGGCACTATCCGCTTTGATATTGAAAAAGATGTGCTTGGGATCAGTGCGGATGGTCGCGACATCCGGTTAAAAGATATTTGGCCAACCGATGCTGAAATTGATGCTGTAGTGGCAAGCAGTGTGAAACCTGAACAATATCGCAAAGTGTACGAGCCGATGTTTGCGGTGTCGGTCGATTATGGTGAAAAAATCAGCCCGCTTTACGACTGGCGGCCACAGAGCACTTATATTCGCCGGCCACCCTATTGGGAAGGTGCATTAGCCGGCGAGCGTGCGCTTAAAGGCATGCTGCCGCTGGCACTGCTTGGCGATAACATCACCACCGACCATTTGTCGCCATCCAATGCCATTATGCTCGACAGTGCCGCGGGTGAATATCTGCATAAAATGGGTTTACCGGAAGAAGATTTTAACTCTTACGCCACCCACCGCGGCGATCACTTGACAGCGCAGCGCGCCACTTTCGCCAATCCGAAGCTTCACAATGAAATGGCCATCGTTGATGGCAAAGTCAAGCAGGGCTCTTTAGCGCGGATTGAACCGCAAGGCGTGGTGACACGCATGTGGGAAGCCATTGAAACCTATATGCAAAGAAAGCAGCCGCTGATTATTATCGCCGGTGCTGACTATGGTCAGGGCTCATCGCGTGACTGGGCGGCGAAAGGCGTGCGGCTTGCCGGAGTTGAAGCGATAGTGGCCGAAGGTTTTGAACGTATTCACCGCACCAATTTAGTTGGTATGGGGGTATTGCCGCTGGAGTTTAAACCAGGCGTGAATCGTCAGACACTGGGGCTGGATGGCACTGAAAGTTATGATGTGGTCGGGGAGCGTGTGCCACGGGCTGATTTAACTTTACTGATCCATCGCCGCAATGGCGATACGGTTGCCGTGCCAGTGACCTGCCGTCTTGATACCGCCGAAGAAGTGTCAATTTACGATGCCGGTGGTGTGTTGCAGCGTTTTGCCAAGGATTTCCTTGGTGGTGCAGTTTAACAACATTCAGCTCAACGGCGGCATGGCTTGCTGACACTGTCGGCTGTGCTGTGGCTGATTGATTTGAATAACGACTTAGGATGATGGTTGCGCTGTGCAGTCAGACTGTACAGCGCCTTAAAACGGCTGATCAAAAATGACTTTTGCTCCACAACTTAAAATTGCCGCCACTTATATGCGTGGTGGCACCAGTAAAGGCGTGTTTTTTAATCTGACTGATTTACCTGCTGCGGCCCAGGTGCCGGGTGAGGCGCGTGATCAGTTATTGCTGCGGGTGATTGGTAGCCCTGATCCTTATGGCAAACATACCGACGGCATGGGCGGAGCGACCTCCAGTACCAGTAAAACCGTGATTTTAAGTAAAAGTACGGTGCCTCACCATGATGTCGATTATCTGTTTGGTCAGGTGGCGATTGATAAAGCTTTTATTGACTGGAGTGGTAACTGTGGCAATTTGACCGCTGCTGTTGGCTCTTTTGCCATCAGCAATGGCCTGGTTGACGCCGCCCGTATTCCGACAGATGGCATTTGTACGGTGCGGATTTGGCAGGCCAATATCGCGAAAACTATTATTGCGCATGTGCCTATTACGGCGGGTACTGTCCAGGAGACTGGTGACTTTGAACTGGATGGGGTGACTTTTCCAGCCGCTGAAGTGCAGATTGAATTTCTGGACCCGGCCGCCGACGAAGATGGCGCAGGTGGGGCTATGTTTCCAACCGGTTTGTTGGTGGATGAATTGGATGTGCCTGGCATCGGTAAAATTGCCGCCACCTTAATCAATGCCGGTATCCCGACTATTTTCGTTAATGCTGCTGATTTAGGCTATAGCGGTACAGAATTGCAGGACGCAATTAATTCAGATGCGGCGGCGCTGGCAAAGTTTGAAACTTTACGGACTTATGGCGCGCTGAAAATGGGGTTGATCACGGATCCTGAACAAGCTAAAAGTCGTCAGCACACGCCGAAAGTGGCTTTTGTGGCGCCAGCGGCAGCTTATCAGGCGTCCAGCGGCAAACAAGTGGCAGCCTCTGATATCGACCTGTCGGTGCGCGCGCTTTCTATGGGGAAACTGCATCATGCCATGATGGGCACAGCTGCCGTTGCCATTGGCACTGCTGCCGCTATTCCGGGCACTTTGGTCAATCTGGCTGCTGGTGGCGGTGCGCGCACTGCAGTGCGCTTTGGTCATCCGTCCGGTACTTTGCGGGTCGGTGCTGAAGCTGTGCTGATGGATGGTCAGTGGCAGGTGAAAAAAGCCATCATGAGTCGTAGTGCCAGAGTGTTGATGGAAGGTTGGGTACGGGTGCCTGTTGTCTGAGTGAAATCGCGCTATGGCAGGTCAGTGCGCAGGTGCTTTCCCTGCCTACATCAGTTGCAAAAGCTGGTATTTCTGTTTAGATTGGAGGCAGACCTATCAGCAGAGACGGAACCAATCCAATGAAAAAATGGTTAGCGGGCGCATTATTGTGCAGTGCCTTCACGGCTGGCATCAGCACTGCAGCACAAGCGGCAGATCAGGATTATAAATTAGTGACAGTGGCAGGCTATCTGCATTTTTATCTGTTAAATCTGAATGCTTGCGAAGATTTTCATCCTTCAGTGCGGCCTGCCGCTTTTGCTGCCGAGCAGTCGTTGTATCCCTGGCTGGCTAAATTGGATGCCAAAACTAAAAACAGTATTGATGCCAGTGTGATCAGTGATGTGGTCAGCAAGAGAAGGGATGCGCTCAATGCGCAGATTAACGAAGGCGATTTTACCATTGAACATTGTCAGGCGGTGGTGAAGTTACTGAGCGGTAATGGCTTGGATCAAACCTTATTAAAAAGTCTGGAATAATAGAGTCGTCGACGGGAGGAACAGAAGGTGTTGCCATCTTCTGTAGTCAAATGATGTTAATTCGTTTCATGCAAAGCAGCGATATTCCGGCGGTGGTTAAACTGCAGGATCGCTGTTATCCGGCTGAATTATTTGAGCCGGCAGATTTAGTCAGACGCCGCTTTCTGGCATTTTCGCAAAGTTGTTGGGTGGCTTGTTTTGATGACAAATTATGGGGCTACTTGTTCTGTTACCCTTCATTAATTGGCAAAGTGAATCCGCTGGCGGCTGATTTTGCCGCTGTCGCTGAGCCTGATTGCCTGTATTTGCACGATATGGCCGTCAGTAGTGATGCCAGGGGGCAGGGCGTTGCCAAAGCGTTATTACAACATGCTGAATACTACGCCCGACAACAGGGACTGCAGCAACTGGCCTTGGTGGCAGTGCAAAATTCCGCTTCCTATTGGCAATTGCAAGGCTTTCGCCAGTTGCAGAGCCTATCAGCCGAGGCACAGCAGCATTTAGCCAGTTATAGTGGCCAACAAGCACTCTATCTGCAAAAAACACTCTGAAACTAACAGCGGCAGTGACAAAGTAAAGGGAAGTATCAAGAGATATAGAGTGACTGCTGTCTATTGCGGTTTTGTCATACCAACGTCATAGCGTTGTCATCTGCGCTGCTTAGGCTGCGTGCAACTTCTTGCTTGAAACAATGGGATGACAATGTCTGTGTTATTACTTTCTGCGGCGTTATTGCTGTCTGCACCAGTTGACAGTGTTGCTGCGACTACTGGCTGTCAAGCCAGGCCCTTGGTGATTGCCCATCGCGGTGCCAGCGGTTACCTGCCTGAGCACAGTTTGGCGGCCTATCAAAAAGCCATTGCACAAGGTGCCGATATTATTGAAACCGATTTGGTGCCAAGCCGGGACGGTGTGCTGATTGCCCGGCATGAAAATGAACTGAGTACCAGTACCGATGTTGCCAACCGGCCCGAGTTTGCCGGGCGCAAGACCCGCAAACAAATTGATGGCATCTGGCAACAAGGCTGGTTCAGTGAAGATTTTAGCCTGGCAGAACTCAAAACACTGCGACTGAAGGAAACCTTACCGGCGCTCAGACCTGGCAGTGCGGCTTTTGATGGTCAGTTTCAGATTGTGACCTTTGCCGAACTTTTGCAGCTGCTGGTGCGGGAGAATGCAAAGCGTCAAATGCAGACCGGTTTAAAACCCATAGACCTTTATATTGAAACCAAACATCCGACATATTTTGCCAGCGCCGGCCGGACTTTGGCTGGCCAGCCCATAGGTTTAGATATCACCAGGCAGTTGGTCGATACCTTGCAGCAATCCCAGGCTCAGCTACCTGATACTGTGTATATTCAATCTTTTGAAGTGAGTAATTTACTGCAGTTGCGGTATCAGTTGTTGCCGGCTTTACCATCAGCCTTGCAACAAAAAATTAAGCTGATCCAGTTGCTTGGCGATACTCAGCAGCAGTATTTACAGCCAAAAGACAGTTTTTCCGAACCTTATGATCTGGTGTATCTGCCACAAGCTACCGCGGCAGTACCAGCGGCGCTGGCGCAATTGGCCAAGGCTTTACCTGGACTGACCAAACCAGGTTTTCATTATGGTCAGATGCTCAGTACCAGCGGATTACCGGCTGTGGCCAGTTATGCCGATGGCATCGGGCCATGGCGGCAGAATTTGTACCCCCGGGTTGGTGCCACAATGCCGTTGTTACAACAGGCGCATGCCGCCGGACTGCAGGTGCATCCTTATACCTTCCGGCAGGAACAAAGCTATTTACTGCCGGATCAATCGGGTCAGACCGTCAGTATGCAAGCTGAATTAGAATGGTTGTTCCGGCAGGGCATCGATGGTGTGTTTGCTGATTTTCCGGATATTGCTCTCAAAGCCAGAACTGTTGCCTGTCGTTGAGTGAAATTGTCGCAAGGTATTGATGTGATCTTTGTCATACCTTGTTACTGTTTTACCTTCCAGACCTGTTTACAAATGCAGTAGACTGATTCTAATTATTAAAAAATTAAAAACAATACTGCAGACAGGTCGAACATGAATCATAAATTACATTTTATTAGTATCGCAGTGCTGAGCCTATTGCTCAGCGGCTGTGGTCAACCCGCCGATAGCACCACCGAAACAGAACAGGCAGTGCCGCTTAGTTTGCTGGCGGCTGATTTATATCAGCTCAGCACTGGTGAACTCAGTCAAGGCCCAATGATTTCGGGCTCTTTACAGCCGGTGATTAAGGCCGAACTCAACGCTGAAGTGTCAGGTATAGTGACCCAGGTACTCAAAGACAATGGCGATTTAGTCAAAGCCGGCGAACTACTGGTACAACTGGATCAAACCACCTATCGCGACAAACTGATGTCAGCACAAGAAGCCGAACGCTCGGCGCTGCTGACCTCAGACCAAGCGGTGAAGCAGTTGCGCCGGATGCAATCACTCCACCGGCAAAATCTGGTGACGGCAGAAGTATTAGAAGCGGCTGAGATTAAAGCAAATCAAGTTCAGTCAGAATTAGCATCTGCCAAAGCCAGGTTGGTCGAAGCCCGGCAGCAAATGGAACGGACTGCAGTGCGGGCGCCTTTTAGCGGTGTCGTGGCACAGCGCAAAACCTCGGCCGGCGATACTGCTCAGGTCGGTAAAGCGCTGATGGTGGTGATCGATCCAACCAGTATGAGATTTGAAGGTTTTATTGCCGCAGATCAGGTCGGCCAGGTCAAAGTCGGGCAACAAGTCAGCTTTAAAGTAAATGGTTATGACCAGCAGTTTAATGGTCAGATTGAACGCATTAATCCGCAAGCCAATGAAATGACCCGTCAGGTACAAGTCTTTGTCAGCATCACCGAGCAGGAAAGTCTGGTGGCAGGTTTGTATGCTGAAGGTTTTATCAGTGTGGCCATGACGCAGAGCCTGATGGTGCCACCATCGGCACTGGTGCAGGAAGGTGATCATCATTTTGTCTGGCAACTGAATGGCGACACCTTGCAAAAAACCGCAGTGACCATAGGTGCACGGGATCCACGTTGGGGCACAGTGCAGTTATTGTCCGGCGTCAGTGCCGGCACCCAAATTTTGCGTCACCCGCAAGGTGCTATCAGTAACGGCGTGAAGGTGGTCCTGCCGTCAGCTGTTGCCGGCACGCCAGACAAAAATGCCGCAGAGCCTGGTAAAGGCAGTGCTGCATTGGCGGGGAATTAAACCATGTTTTTATCTGATTTCAGTATTAAAAGACCACTGGTGGTGGTGGTGGTTACCATCACCTTAATGCTGTTTGGTTATTTTGCCTTAACCAAATTAAAAACCAATCAATTCCCGGATGTACAACCGCCGGTGCTGGTGGTGAATGTGCCATATCCGGGGGCATCGCCGGAAACAGTGGAGCGGGAAATTTTAAACCGGGTCGAAGACTCGATGTCGACGATTCAGGGCATCCGTGAAATCCGCTCTTACGCCCGTGATTCCAGCGCCACTATCGTGGTGGTTTTTGAGTTTGACAAAGATTTAACTGCGGCAGCGCAGGAGCTCAGAGACAGTATTTCTACCGTGCGTGACAAATTGCCGGCAGAGATGAAAGAGCCTTTTATCAACCGGGCTGATCCGAATGCGCAGCCTGTGATGTCATTGGCGCTTTCTTCAGATGAACTTAGCCCGCTGGAATTATCAAGGCTTGCTGATATCGACATTGGCCGGCAACTGCGCAGTATTCCTGGTGTTGCCCTGGTTTCCCTGGAAGGCGAACTGGAACGGGAAATGACGATTTTCCTCAACAGTAACGCCATGCGTGAAGCCAAATTGTCCGCGGTCGATGTGACCAATGCCTTGCGTAGTCAGAATCTGGCGGCGCCGGTTGGCCGGGTGATGAGTGGTTTGCAGGAACAAAGTATTCGTTTGCAGGGCCGGCTGAAAGATATCAGTGAATTTCAGCAGATGGTGGTGAAACAAAATGGCGATCAGGCCATCCGGCTTGGACAAATTGCTGAAATTGTCGATGGTGGGGCCGAGCAGCGCCGCTTGTCATTTTTTAACGGCAAAAAAGCCCTCGGGATTGATATCACCAAAGCACGCGAAGCCTCGACCATCAGTGTGACCGATGACATCAAAGCTATGCTTGCCACCATCACGCCCACCTTACCTAAAGGGGTGGAACTGGTGGTGGTGCGGGATCAGGGTGAAGATGTGGCCGCCAGTATGCGCAATGTCACTGAAGCCTTAGGTCTTGGGGCTTTATTAACCATTGTTGTGGTCTTTGTATTTTTAAATTCCTGGCGTTCAACGCTGATCACTTCACTGGCATTGCCAACTTCAGTACTGGCGTCTTTTATTGCGGTCTGGGCTTGCGGCTTTACGCTGAATTTTATGTCGTTATTGGGACTGTCGCTGGCGATAGGTGTGCTGATTGATGATGCCATCGTGGTGCGGGAGAACATAGTCCGGCATATGGAAATGGGTAAAGACAATATGACAGCCGCCAGAGAAGGCACCAAAGAAATTGGTATGGCCGTTACAGCAACAACGATGTCGATTATGGCAGTGTTTATTCCGATCGCTTTTCTGGATGGCATGACAGGTCAATGGTTTAAACCCTTTGGTCTGACGGTTGCCTGTTCAGTGCTGGTATCGTTATTTATCTCTTTTACCATAGATCCAATGATGTCGGCTTATTGGCATGATCCAGACCATGACAAGACCAAACAACGTCGTGGCCTGGGTAAATTGTTTGCCCGTTTTAATCACTGGTTTGATGGCCAGGCAGAACGTTATTCCAGACTGATCAGCTGGGCGCTGAAGCATCGCAAGTCAATGTGGGCGCTGGCGTTTTTCAGCTTTGTCGGTGCTCTTGTGTTACAGGCTACTGTCGGTGGTTCTGGTTTTATGCCGGAAACTGATGATGGTGGTTTTATCGTGCAAATCAGAGCACCTTCGGAATCCAGTCTGGAATATACCCGGTTAAAAGCAGCTCAGGTGGCGGAAATTACCCAGCGTTTGCCCGAGCATAGATACACCCAGACTACAGTCGGTACTTCTGGCAATATTACCAGAGCCCAGGTCTTTGTCCGGTTGGTACCGGAGAAAGACCGTCAGCGCTCAGCGGAGCAGGTCGCCACCGAAATCCGCAGTCAGGTGAAAAGTCTGATCGGTGCCGAATTTACCGTCAGTGCCAATCTGAATGGCGGCGGTGGTGATGGTAAAAAACTGCAAATCCAGTTCCGTGGTCCGGAAACCCGGGTGTTAGAAGGCATAGTGCTGGATTATATGGCCAAACTGAAACATATCCCTGGTGCGGTGGATGTCGGTTTGTCGGCGCAGGATCCAAAACCAGAGTTGCAGGTTGAATTTAACCGCGGCTTAGCATCCAGCTTAGGCTTGTCGATGAATGATGCGGCCAGTGCCTTGCGCTTGGCTTTTGCTGGCGCTGAAATGGGCGACTGGGTGGATCCCAATGGCGAAACCCGTAACGTTTTTGTCCGGATCCGGCCGGAAGAACGCGCTACAGTGCAGGATTTGGAGCAATTGCCGCTGTTGTCCAGCAAAACCGGCGCCATGATCCCGTTGGAACAAGTGGCAACCGTGAGTTTAGGCACAGGTCCGGCCCTGATTGAGCATTTGGACCGGCAGACCATGATGGCGGTAGGTGCCAACATTGAAGGCCGCAGCTTTGGCGAGGTCTATGCTGATGCGATGAAACTGGCCAAGCAAATTGATTTCCCGCCAGGTTATGATCTGATGGTCAGTGGTGAAGCGCGCGATCAGGATGAAGTCTTTGGCAGTATTTTCAGTGCACTTGGGCTCGCTGTGGTGTTGATGTACCTTATTTTAGTGCTGCAATTCCACAGTTTCCTGGCACCTGTCTCCATTATGATGTCGTTGCCACTGTCACTCATTGGCGTCGTGCTGGCGTTGCTGGCATTTAACTCCACGCTGAATCTGATGAGTCTGATTGGGGTGGTGATGCTGATGGGCATCGTGGTGAAAAATGCCATTTTGCTGATCGACTGTGCCCGGAAAAAAGAAACGGAAGGTTTTAATCTGGCGCAATCTTTGATTATGGCCGGTCGTGAGCGGTTAAGACCTATCCTGATGACCACTTTTGCACTGGTGGCCGGGATGTTACCCGTGGCTATTGGTATTGGCGAAGGTTCTGGTTTTTACCGACCGCTGGGTATTTCGGTGATTGGCGGTACCATTACTTCGACCGTGCTGACGTTATTAGTGGTGCCGACTTTCTATTACAGTCTGGAATCGCGCAAACGCCGGTTAAAAGCCTGGTGGGCGCGGCGCAGTAGCGCCCGTCAGCAGGCCGTACCGATGGATGGCAAATATCAGCAGTAACAGCCCCGACGAACTCGTAACCAAGGCCTGATTATTCAGGCCTTTTTTTACTGTTAAAAAAACCTGCGACAAAGGCGAAGAACGACCACTGTGGCCAAAAAAGCCTGATACTGAATTTGATTAAACCCGGCCAGATGCGGCGTTTTGCTGTACAAATGTAAAAGAAATGCAAATTAATAGGTTGTGACTCGCCGCCAGCTACATTCCAACAGTTGACGTCATCGGCACTGCAACTGTCGAACAGCCTCACGCGTCGCGCTTGGTCGAGACCTACGGCTACTTTGCTATAAATCAGTAAGTGGTTTTCAAAGCGGCGTTGGACTCGATGCCTGATGCCAAACGTAAAACGCCAGTCAGACACTGGGCGACAATACAGTCAGGATTGAAGACCTGGCGTACAGATATGCTTCGCAATCGCGGCATGATGTGAGAATTAGAATAAAGTACAAAGTATTTACATATTGCCCCAATGAATAGAAAATGTATAATTTGTTTCCTTTTAGTATGTTTGTTGGTTTTTTATGCGGTTGTCTAAGTTACGAGCTATTTTGTTTTTAGTTTTATTAATGTTATTAATTCTATCTGGCGCTCGTTTTGCTCACTATTTAGTCTATCAGGGTTATTTCGCCGGAAGTTTTGACGTTATTGAGATACTACCGAAAGCGGTCAAATTTGACCTGATGACCACATGTTACGTCATGATTCTACCCTGTTTGTTGATCCTTACGCCGGCGAAAGGTCGAATCGCCTCGGTGCTCAAAGGCTCAGGGTTGCAACTGGGATTTGTATTAATACTATTATCGTCGCTGGCGCTGATGGCCAATTTTATCTATTTTGGTGTCGTGAACAGGCATACTTTTAATGATTTGCCTTTGCTGATGAGCGAAACAGCTTTTGTGATGCCTTTTTTACTAAAAGACCATAAAATGCTGACCATTTTTGGCTTCGTGTTAATAATGAGTGCCGTTATTTTATGGCTGAAAAGATGGCGCGATATTTTTTATGTGGCGCAACCCTGCAAATCGCTTCTGTCTCAATGTTGTGTATTTTTGCTAACAATACCTATATTATTTTTGGGTTTGCGCGGTTTGGATTTACAAGGCAAACCATTAGGCATTATTGATGCTTATGGCAGTCAGAATGAGCAACAAGCAAATTTAATTCTTAATGGTCTCTTTACTGGTGCCAAGGGAACGATGTTAAGTTTCCAAAGAGCTGATTACCATTTTTTTACACCAGAACAAATTGCTGCAACTAATCATAAAAGCGTACAGCAGGTGTACGAGTTTCCTTTTCTACAGAAATTTTCGGACAATCAACCCAATGGTCGTAACTTAGTCATCATTTTAGTTGAGGCATTAAGTTATGCCTATGTTGATGGCTTAGCTGGCACAAATTATAAAGCAACCCCATTTTTAGATGAGCTATCAAAAAAATCTGAAGTTTATGATAATTTTTATGCCGCCGGTCAGCGTAGTTATTTAGGTGTTCAGGCAAGTTTATTTGGTCTCCCTCCGCTAAATAGCGTTGGTTATATCGGAGGAGGACTTGAATTGTCGCGGCTGACTAAAATTGGTCATATTGCGCAGGCGCATGGCTACCAGACACAAATGTTGCAAAGTTCAAAACGCGATTCAATCCGGTTAGATGCAATTGCACACTATGCAGGCTTTCAACAATACTTAGGTCTTAGTGATATCCCCGTCACAAGGACTGATTATCCTGATCCAACCGGCGCTGAGTTTGGTTGGGATTACGAAATGCTGATGAAAACACTTGAGCTTGCAAATAACAGTAATAAACCTTTTATCAGCTTTTCTTTTACTGGTACCACCCATATGCCATATGTTGAAACGCCGAAACATTTGCAGGTATACCCCTATGGGCAGGACAAATTCACCGACTTTTTAAATACTGTGCGTTATACCGATGATGCTCTCCGGGCTTTCTTTGAGGCAGCCTCAAAGCAGTCATGGTATGAAAATACCACTTTTATGATATTGGCTGATCACACGCTGTTTAATGCCAAGGATGCCAGTATCAAAGGTGCATTTCATATCCCGTTATGGATTTACCGGCCAGGGCAAAATATTAAACCACAGCGCCATACCATGCTGGCAAGTCAGTTAGATATATTACCGACCGCATTTGATTTACTAGGATTCAATGATGAATTTGCGGCGGTAGGAAGCTCTCTTTATCGGGAGAGAAAACCATACAGTATGGTGGTAAAAGGAGACCTGTTAGGCGCAGTGACGGCATCAGACCACTTTTTTATTGTTGGAAAAAATATCATGTCGGATAGCGAAAACACTCAGTTTGTCTATAAACAAGCGCCTTTGCTGGCTGAACAACTGAAACTTGAGCTGCAACTGTCCCAGCAGGCCGTGCTAAACAATACGTGGGCTAAATAACCTGAGCTTCGATAAGCAGTACCATTGAATCCTGTGTTTGCCTTTTACTTTTGCATTGATTGCCGGATAAAAATACGACAAAAGTCTGAATACTGGTAATAAATAGTGAAGTAATTGTATAGCGTCCATAACATTGAATAGACAAGGCGGTAGAGTTAACCTGGGTATCAGTGATTCTAATCCGCCTTGCCTTCTCGTTTTCCATCAGCGCTGCTGCTTGCTTTTGAACCACGCAGTGCTCTGGATGATGCTTGCCACCTGCTGGGCAATTAAACGTTTTTCCTGTGGTTAGATCACACAAATGCTAAGCATTTATGCTAACAATATTTAATTTGTAACATTCTGGAAATATCCCAGTCATCAAAGTCACCGAAGATAACGCCGCCGTCGGAACTTGTCCGACCATACAACAACACAGGTGTAATTTTGGGAGATATCAAGGTGTTATCCACTCGCTTAAGTCCAATCACTTTAGGATTACTGCTGGCATTACAACCAGCTCTGGCTCTGGCAGAAACCACTGCTGTTGAAGCTGAAATGGAAGTTGTGTCGGTGACCGGCAAGAAAGTGGCTTATGCCAACAATGCCACCGACGATATGGCGAAATTGCAAAGAGCGCCAATCGGCAACGTGATGGATTTGATCCAGAATATGCCTGGTGTCAATGTCTCCCAAGGCGATGCTTTTGGTGGTGATGATTACACCACGACCATCAGTATGCGTGGTTTTGTGATTGACCGTGCTGACCAACAGTTAGGTATTACGGTGGATGGTGTGCCAAATGGTGGCTCGGCCTATGCTGGCGGTAGTAAAGCCAACCGTTATCTGGACAGTGAAAACACTGCTTTTGTTGAAGTAGGTCAGGGTGCCTCTGATATCGCTTCTGCTTCACTGGATGCCTTGGGCGGTACTATTAACTTTGTCAGTAGCAATCCAGAAGCCGAGCAAAGCGCCCGCTTTGCCCACACTCAGGGCAGTTTTAATGCCCGCAAAGATTATTTACGCTATGACAGCGGCCAGATTTTTGGCAACACCACCGCTTATGTGAGTCTGTCTGATAGCTTTAACAACCGCTGGATTGGTACCGGCAGCAACGGTTTTAGTGATCGTCTGCACTTTGAAGCCAAATCTGTCACTGAATTCGATAGCAGTAAATACACCGCACGCTTGTCTTATGATGATACGCATGAAGATAACTACCAGCCGGTGTCGTTAGCGCAATTTAACAAGACCCCACGCTGGGATGGTTTAACCAGCGCCTGGACTGGCGATCCGGATATTGATCAAAACTTTGCTGAAGCCTGGTCGACGCTGCGGGAAAATACCCTGGCTTATGTCAAAGCCGATTATTTCCTGGCCGATAATTTAGAATTATCGATCACGCCTTATGCCCATCTGCAAAATGGCCGTGGTGACTGGTTACCGCCTTATCAACATTATGTGGTGGATGCCAAAGGTAACCGCATTACCGCTGGTGATGTCAAGACCACTAAATTTACTCATGTGAATAAAGCCGGCCAACCGATTCTGGATCCAAAAGCAGATTTGACCGGTGCCAAACGGGTGTCTTCTTATCGCCACACGCACTATGAAAAAGAGCGTTTTGGCGCTACAGCCAACTTGCAATGGCAATTGGATTCGCACCAGATCCGTACCGGTTTATGGGTTGAGCAGCAAGAGCGCAACCAGATCCGTGACTGGCATGCCGTGATTGATTCGAAAATTTATCACCATTTTGATGAAACGCCATACTGGGTTCAGTTTGACGATGATTACAGCAATAAAGTGATGAAAGCTTATTTGCAGGACCAAATCACGCTGGGTGATTTGCAACTGACTTTAGGTGTACAGCAATATCTGGTGGATGTAGAACGGACCGATAACCTGAATGGTCGTGGTCATGATAAGTTAAACAGCGACTCAGATCTGTTACCAAGTGCTGGTTTTGTTTATCAAATCAGTCCTGAGCTGGAAGTATTTGCCGGTTTCTCACAAAACTTTAAAGCCATTTCAGACAAGCCACTGGAGAAGAAAAAAGCAGCCCAGCTGACTGAAATCGAACCAGAAACGGCGGATAACCTGGACTTAGGTCTGCGTTATCAGGCAGGCGACATCCGCGCCTCTGCCACGGTTTACAAAGTGAAATTTGATAACCGCGTTGCCTTATTGACCTATCAGACCAAGGCTGACGGTACGCCAAACTATGATGCGGTCGGTGATGGTGATTATGACAACATCGGCGGTGTTGATTCACAAGGGTTTGAAGGTAGCCTGAACTGGCAATTGACCGATACCTTAGGGCTGGCTACCACCTTCACGCTGAATGATTCGACCTATTCAGATGACGTGCTGGGTGTGGCGACAGGTGCCGATGGTAAAGCTGCCAATATCATTGAATACAAAAAAGGTGAGATGATTGCCGGTATTCCAGAGCAGATGATGACTTTGGGGTTAAATTACCAGCGTGATGCTTACCGTGCCGGTATCAATGCGAAGTATCAGGGTGAGTATTATGGTGCCGCCAAGCATAGTTTTGTTGGCAAAACCTCAGTCTGGAACCGTGACCAGATCAAAGCACATACCTTATGGGATCTGTATTTTGGTTATCAGAAGTCCTTATCCGGCGATCTGCTGATCAACTCACTGGATGTAGCGCTGCTGCTGAATAACCTGACCGACCGCTCTTATATCAGTGGTGGTAGTGAAGGTGCTTACTTATTAGGTGCTGAGCGTACCGTCAGTATGACCATCAGCCTGGGTTTCTAAGCTGCTGCGAAGGTTACACTGTGAGATGAAACAACCCCGCAGCAGCGGGGTTGTTTGTTTTACGCGATGAACAAGCGTTTTACTCGCGCAGGCAGACTGGTAGAATGACGACTGTTTCCTTGTCTGTTTCAGGAGTTGTTGTGTCTGATTTATCCGCGTTGTATCCACAGCCGTTGTGGCAGTGGTTTAGCCAAATTTGTGCCATTGCCCATCCATCTAAACATGAACAAGCTTTAAGCCAGCATATTCAGGCCTGGGCCAGAGATCTGGGTCTGACGGTGCTGGAAGACAAAGTCGGCAATTTAATTATCAAAAAACCTGCCAGTCCAGGCTATGAAAACCGCAAAACTGTGGTGATCCAAGCCCACCTGGATATGGTGCCGCAGAAAAATTCCGACAAAGTGCATGATTTTATCAAAGATCCGATTGAAGCTTATATTGATGGTGACTGGGTGAAAGCCAGAGGGACCACGCTGGGTGCTGATAATGGCATTGGCATGGCGTCGGCGCTGGCCATTTTAGGCAGTCAGGATCTGCCACATGGTCCGTTGGAAGTGTTGCTGACCGTGGACGAAGAAGCGGGCATGACCGGTGCTTTTGGTCTGGAAGCAGGCTTGCTGGATGCGGAAATTCTGATCAACACCGACTCCGAGCAGGAAGGCGAAATTTATATGGGCTGTGCCGGCGGGGTCGATGCCGAGTTCAGTCTGGCTGCCGGTTGGCAAGCCGTTGCTGCCGATCAGACGGCGTTTGAGCTTCGCATCAGTGGCCTGAAAGGTGGCCATTCCGGCGTCAATATTCATTTAGGCCGGGCCAATGCCAATAAATTATTAACCCGTTTTATGCAGTCTTATGCCAATCCGCTGCAACTGGCCATGGCAGCATTTCACGGTGGTTCATTGCGTAATGCCATTCCGCGGGAAGCCAGTATCATCCTGACCGTGGCTAACAGTCAGATGGACGCTTTACAACAAGCGGTGTTGGCATTTGAACAATTATTGCGCCAGGAATTGGCGTTGGCAGAGCCTGCGCTGCGGTTGACGTTACAACCAACTGCTTTACCAGCGCAGGTGTTCCAGCCAGCACTGCAGCAGCAATTGTTGCATTTACTCAATGTCTGTCCGAATGGCGTGATGCGGATGAGTGATGAAGTGCCTGGTGTAACTGAAACGTCGCTGAATATCGGTGTGGTCACCACCAGCGCTGAGCAAGTCACAGTGCTTTGCCTGATCCGCTCGCTGATTGACAGTGGCCGTGAACAGGTCGAGGCGATGCTCACTTCGCTGTCGGCGTTAGCGGGGGCAAAAGTGGCGTTCAGTGGCTGCTATCCGGGCTGGAAACCCAATCCGGCGTCACCGGTGATGGCGATTGTACGCGAAACCTATCAGGATATTTATCAGAAAGAACCGGTGATTATGGTGATCCATGCCGGCCTGGAGTGTGGTTTATTCAAAAAGCCTTATCCAGAGATGGATATGGTGTCGATTGGACCGACTATTCGTTTCCCGCACGGACCGGATGAAATGGTGCAGATCAGCACTGTCGGTCAATACTGGCAATTGTTGATTGCCGTACTGGCCCGGATCCCCGCGCGCGGTTAATGCCTGATTAAGCGCGGAGCCAAGGTTTCGCCCCGCGCTTTGATGTTGACCCTTTGCCAGTGACCAGTCGCCTGTCACCAACCCGTCAGCTGGTAATTGCCGGCTTTTAACGCCGCACTGAGTTCAAACGAGCGTGCAGTCACTTCCTGCCAATAGCTCAGCCTGGCTTGATCACTGAGCTGAGTAAAATCTTTCCGATCCGGGATTTTGCCATAAGGCAAACTGCGGACCCAGGCCGCTGTCGGACTGAGTAACACCAGCTTGCTACTGGGGGCGGTGCGCCGTTGCCGCCATGGCAAGCTTTTATCAAACCAACCCGGACTCAGGCTTGGGTAAAAATGTGGGTATAAAATCAAACCGTCGCTGACAAAAGGCCAGTCAAAGTGATAGTCGGTGATACCTCCATCGACATAATGACCAGCGCCACAGCCAGCAATGTCAGTGACAGGATCAATCACCAAGGGAATAGCCCCGGTAGCTAACAGGCTTTGCAGCAGATTATCCCGCGACAGTTGCAGGCGCCGGGTCGGTAGATCGCTCAAATCGGCCAGACTTGCAGCAGAAGCCGGGTGCTGAAACAATAACCGCTGATAGAACCAGCCGAGCCGCTGGCGACTGAGCAGATTGACCCCGGCGGCCAGCGTCAGACTTGCCAGCAAGGCGGCGTTGGAGGTTCGTCCGGTGATACGGCCACTTTTCGCCACCACCACATGAAGCTGGAAGGTGGGATTCTCAATCACCTGCTGAATATGGTCGGCTGTTGGGAAAATCGCCTGTAAAATATCCAGCGATTTGGCACTGACTGCAGAGCGGCTGGCGTCTTTGGCATAACATAAAGTACGGTAGGCCTGACAAAAACGGGCTGAGGCCGCAGCGGCATCTTGCTGACCATAACAGGCAAAGCGCCAGGCCCCGGCGGAACTACCCAGCAGTTGTAATGGCTGTTGCCTGGCGGCAAAAAATTCGCCGGTAAAATATTGATCGAGTCCATACAGACAAAACCACTTCGGACCGCCGCTAGCACCGACCAGCATACTGATATCATCAGCGCGCAAGCCATGCTGGCGGATCCTGGCCAGCGCCTCGGCACCAGCCTGAATTTGGATCGGGAAAGACAAAATGACTCCTTGAGTGAAAAACCAGCGGCTTGGTCAGCCAAGCCTGCCAAATAAGCGCTGAAACATCCGCTCGGCATATTCATCCGTCATACCGGCCAGATAATCGCACACCGCCCGCTCACCTTGTTGTTGCAAGGCAAGTTGCTGATAACGTTGTCTGGTATTGTGCGGTAACAACCGCATTGGCTCAGCACTGAAGGCAGCAAATAGCTGGCTGACGATGTGTTGACCACGAAACTCCAGTTGTTGTAGTTCAGGTTGCAAAATAAGCTGCTGATAAATAAAATTTTTAAGAAGTTGCAGCAACTGTTGCTCGGCCGGTGGCAGGCAGGCATTGTATCTGAGCAAGGGCTCGGCAGCTTCAGGCAGCACCAGCTGCAGTTGGACGCTGGTGATCAGCCGGTTCACCAGGGCGCCAATGGCATCCTTACGCAGATAATGCTCTGCTTTAAACAACAAAGCACCGGTTTGCTGTAAAAAATCAACAGCATCAGCCGGTAGTTCAGCTTGTTGTAACGCCAGTTGCTGTTGCCACTGGGCCAGACTGACAGTGCCGGTGACAATGGCATCTTCCAGATCATGCACACCATAAGCAATATCATCCGCCAGTTCCATAATGGATGCATCCAGCGATTTATAGCAGGATTTGACAAAAGGTGGCTGTGCCAGCTGTTCAGTCCGTTGAAATAGCAACCGATCAGCCGGGCTCAGCGGTGCTAAAATCCAGTCCAATAAATCCTGATCCAACCGAAACACCGCTTTGCAGGGTTTGTGCGGGCCACTCTGTGGCAGCACTGGCGGTCGGATCTGAGGTTGCAAGATGGGGTACTTTAACAAACCAAGTAAAGTGCGGCGGGTCAGATTCATGCCGCCTTCTGCCGTGTAGGGTTCCAATTTGCCGACAATCCGCAGCGTTTGGCCATTCCCTTCAAAGCCGCCTTGATTGGCCATACATAAATCTAATGCCGCTTCGCCGCCATGACCAAAAGGCGGGTGGCCAATATCATGCGCCAGACATAAAGCTTCGATCAGACTATCCTCGGGTAATAACGCCAATAATTCTGCTGAGTCTCCCTGTAAAGTTCCCTGCAAGGCCCCCTGAAAGGCGAGCTGTTTTCTGAGTTGGGCAGTTAAGGCGCTGCCAATTTGCGCCGCTTCCAGCGAATGGGTCAGCCGGGTGCGATAAAAATCGTTCTGGCCGACGCCCATGATCTGGGTCTTCGCCTGTAAGCGGCGAAATGCCGCACTGTGCAGGATCCTGGCTTTATCCCGTTGCCAGGGGCTGCGCTGATCATGGGGTCTGCTGCTGTGTTCTGTCTGTCGTCTCAGTTGCCAGATGGACATGGTTAATGCGTTCCTTGTAATGCAGTCAAGCTATGCTACGTCAAAATACTGTGATGGTCGACGGTAACTAAGCATCGAACAACTGTAAATATATCCAGTTATTTTCAGCCAACTACTGGACAATAGGCTTTTTAATGCTGTATAAATACACAGTGTCAAATCAATGGTTGAAACAGAGGCGAATTTATCATGGCTGTGATCGTAAAATATGTAGTCGAACGCAATGGAGTAGAAAAAATGACTTTTGCTGCCAAAAGTGAAGCAGATGCTTATGACAAGATGCTGGATATGGCAGATGACTTATTCAGTTTGTTAGCCCAAAGTCAGCTGGTGACTGATGAACAGCAGCAAGAGCAGTTGGCATTCTACTTAGCACAACACAAAGATGAATTATTACAAGCGCTTGGTGCCAAAGCTAAAACTGTGAAAAAAGAAAAAAATGAACAATCGACTGAGTCTACGCATGTCGAAACTGCGACCCTCAGCAATGCGGCAGAACAAACAGCATCGTCTGACGCAGAAAACACAGTGACAATGCTTAATCAACGGCAGCATCAAGCGGCATAAGCTTCGACAGGCTGCTAATACCTGCTGCTAATGTCTGCTGCTAATGTTGTCCTCTATGGCTGCCGGACGCGCCTCCGGCCAGCGACTGACAGTTGTTGCTAAGTCATAGCTTCGCTCGCTGGCGGTCTGGTGTCATTGCTGTTTCGCAATGAAGCGCCAACGAGCAGAACAGCAAAGCACAAATCAGCAAACCAGCAAAGCCGTTTGCGCACTGGCAGGCTGTCTGCCACAGTTTTGCTGCGCTGGTGATTCTTTTGTTAGCAAGGGGTGTGTTAGTACAGGCTTTCACCACAAGTTTTCCAGCACAGCTACGCCTTCCTTGGCTGTCGGCTGTGGTTGCCCTTGCGGTTTGGCTTATGCAGCTCACCCGTTGCTTGGTAGCCGCAGCGGTAGGCGAGCACGATCGCCGGCAATTTTCCCGTGGCCAGGTTGTAATACCGCAGATTGTGTTTTCAACAAATATGGCAAATTTGGGTCAGTCATTTCTGCAGTTATTTGCATTTTTTTTATACAGAACATTGTATTAGCAGCTATTCCTGCTACATTTTAGGCGTTAGTCCCATCTGAATTTGATAATCGCCCAGGACAGGAAGTAGCCTTATGGCCAATAAAGTCACCCCAAATGATCATGACAATGATGAGATTGTCTCGGTAAAAAAGTTCAGTACTAAAATTGCCGCCGGCTCAACAGTGAGCAACGGGGTCAGTGTCGCCGCTGCCACAGCGCCGGTTAGCGCGGTGGCGTCGGTCAACCCGCAGCATCAAAACACATCTTTTGCCAGCGACCGTTATATGTATTTTACCGAACGTGATCTTGGCAAAATTCTGACTAACCTCGATGCACTGCGTAACAGTATTTTTCCGCTCAGCTCGCAGGAGCATGAAAGTCTTGGCCAAAAGAAACAGAACTTTCCTTCGGTGTGTTTAATTGGTTTAGGCCGCTGCGGTTCGAATATCGCTCTTGATGTGGCATCTTTGGTCTACAACGCCCGTAACTTTTATCTCAATGAATTTAATATCGAAGAAAAACAAACCAGAGAGCAGGAATACCGGCCGATGCGCTGGATCAAACGCAGTTTGCACTTATCGGGTCAACATAGTGTCAAACCGGTGTTCTTAATTGAACCTTTGGTGATGCTGGGTGATTTGGATAAAGATATCGAAGGAAGGATACGTTTTTCGCACAAAAGTGAAAAAAGCGGTTTCTTACACGACTATACCAAAATGAAAATTATGGACTTGTCGGAAGTTCATGCCGGCGGTGCTGGTAATGCGCCGATTTTAGGTCAGTATCTGGCGAAAATTATCCTCAATAAAGACACGCAGCGTTTTTCCAATCCAGACTGGAAATTTACTCACTCTTATCTGATTGATTCCTGTGGTATTAAAGCCAACCAGTCCAGACTGTATTTTTATATTTTCAGCGCCGGCGGTGGTACCGGTTCAGGGATGGCGTCGGAGTTTGGTCTGGCGCAGCAATATGCTTATATGAGTAAAACCTTTGATACCAGACCCTTGGCAGAAGATGCGGAAAATCGTGGCCATTCCTTTGTGTTTGAGCCTATTTTTACCAGCGGAATCTGTATCCTGCCGAATATTTCGGATCATGGTGTTGAAATGTCCGAAGCTTTGCATATCAATGCCGGCCGGCTGTTATGCAAGTATTTAGCCGAAGAATGGGACTTTTCCTACAACTTTGAAAATGAAGACAGCAGTGAATCCAGTGTGATGCATCGCATCCGGCCATGGAATGCTATGATGCTGATTTCAAATGACATTATGCGTTATGCTGAAGAAACAGATGACGGTGATATCCAGCATATTGATGTCAATGCGATGGAGAAATACGCCAATCAGTATATCTCCCAGCAGATATTTAATATTTTAACCGCGCAGGCGGTGACGACAGATTACGATGAAAATTATTTCCGCCGGGCCGGCATTGATATTGGTGAAACCATCAGGCTCGATGCCAACGACTTATTTATGAGTCTGGCAGGGCCTGTGGCTGTGGCCTATGCGGAATCCGTCGTACCGACGACGACGGCTGGACCTACAGATAAACTCAATAAATTATTTGATAAAAATAACCAAGGGCTGAATATTGACGATCTGTTCTTCCGCTCGATAGATTTACCCCACTTTAATAAAGTCACCCAGGCAATTGAAGGTATTAGTTTATTGCCAATTGAATCCGGTCGTTACCGTGAAACGCTGGCAAGTTATGTTAAAAATGGCTACAACGCGACTGAACTGAAAGATCTGCACTTTTTCAAAAACTGCTCATCCGTCGTGTCCATCGTGTCCTTACCTAAGGATTATAAATTATCCTTTATGGACCTGAACCGGCTGAAATCGCACTTAAATAGCTTATTTCCCAATACCACCTTAAAACGCTACGCCTTGGTGATTGGTGCTTCGGCCAATATTTCGCTGACCACGCTGATTGTGAAAAGTCCATGTCTGAGTGATGATTTCCTCACTTTGATCGTCGCCTTTATCAAACGTTGTTTTGCCAAAGACAACTATAGATTTGATGAAAAACTGGACCATGCTATTGTCGAATTTATTAAAGCCGAATTTTTTGATGAAGCGTCCGTCGAACAAATGCTGAACGAGTTCGAAAACCCGGCCAAAATTCTCGATACCAACTGGTACGCCATTAAACCGATGTATGAAAAGAAATACCGTGAACTGATTGCCAATAAAGACAAATTTATTTCGATCAACGATATCCGGCTCAGTCGCGAAAGTGTGATTAAAGCCGTTAAGTATCTGCGGGAAATTTACCGGCATCGGATTAGCAAAACCAAAGTCATTTCGCTCAATAGTTTATCTGCGGGCGAAGTTGCCGCTAAATGAGCAACAGCAGTGTCCGGCCTTAGCACCAGGCCGGACGCTGCTGTTACTGAGCATACACCTAACGCCCTAATGCCGGATGCCAGTTAGTCCAGACGGGTTGCAGTGCTAACTTTTGCAGTTGCAGCGCCATCTGAGCCGGACTGCGGTCATCATCGATACTGAATTGCTCCAGACTTTGCGGCGCGACCTGATAACCACCTGGCTGGGTTTTTGAACCGGCACTAAGGCTGGTGATCATCAGCGGTAATAGTAAATCACGCAGTTGCGCTGGTTCCCGCGTCGATAAAGTTAAATCAACTTCAGGGGCAAAAATGCGAAAGGCGGCATAAAGTTGTACCAATTGTTGCTCCGAGATCTCAATCGCTGGTGTGATGCCACCGCTGCAGGGTCTGAGGCGGGGCAGCGCCAGGCTGAACTGACAGTGCCAATATTGCTGCTGTAAATAACGCAGATGCGTTGCCAGGCGCAGCGCGTCTGTCCGCCAGTCGGCCAGTCCCAGCAAAATACCCAACCCAATTTTGTCGATGCCGGCTTGGCCAAGCCGGTCCGGCGTGTCGAGCCGCCAACTCAGGTCAGTTTTTTTGCCTTTTAAATGATATTGCTGATAAGCCGTTGGCTGATAGGTTTCCTGGTAGACCAGCACAGTATCAATACCGAGTTGCTTGAGTTCCCGATACTCATCAGTTGCCAGTGGTTGCACTTCCAGCATCAGACGGCTAAACAACGGTCGCAATAATGGGATCTGCTGGCGGAAATAAGCCATGCCGACTTTTCGTTCATGCTCGCCCGCAACTAATAACAGTTGATCATGGCCCATGGCTTTGACAGCCTGTGCTTCCTGCAGCAGTTCGGCTGAGTTGAGGACCCGGCGTTTGACCGCCTGGCTCATGGAAAATCCGCAATAAGTACACTCATTGGCACATAAATTCGACATATATAACGGCGCAAACAATTGCCGCGCCGCGCCAAAATGCTGTCGGGTGAGCTGGCTGGCCTTATGCAGTAGTTCCGGCAGCAATTCGGTTGCCGCCGGACTGAGCAGCGCCATCAGATCATGCAATCCAGGCTGACTTTGCTGTAATGCCCGGCGGACATCAGCAGCTGTGTAGGGGGTCAGCAGCAGATCTGTTTGCGCTAGATTCGCCAACACTGAACTAAATGTGAGGTGGGAGCTGGCTTGGTTCATCGTAAGTAGGCCATCAGTGCATCCACCGGACTGGTAGCGCTGGCTTGGCGCAGCGGCGTGGCACAGCGTGCTTGCCGGGCTGCCAGCCCGGCCGCCACTGCCAGTTTAAAGGCATAAGCGGCCCGTACCGGATCCGCCGCAGTGGCAATGGCTGTATTAACCAGCACCGCACTCGCGCCCATTTCCAGAGCGTCACAAGCGTGCGAAGGTTGACCAATACCGGCATCGACAATCACCGGCACCTTGGCTTGTTCGATGATAATTTCCAGCATAGCCCGGTTTTGTAATCCTTGATTGGAACCTATCGCCGAGCCTAACGGCATCACGGCGGCGCAACCCGCTTCCTGCAGACGTAAACAGAGGACCGGATCCGGGCTGCAATAAGGCAGCACGACAAAACCCAGTTTCACCAGTTGCCGCGCCGCCTGTAAGGTGGCCTCCGGATCTGGCATCAAATACCGTGGATCCGGATGTATTTCCAGTTTTAGCAGGTTGGTCTGTAACAGCTCCCGCGCCAGTTCAGCGGCAAACACGGCTTCCCTGGCATTGGCTGCGCCTGAGGTATTGGGTAATAACTGTACGCCGGCCTGTTGCAGTGGCGCGACCAGATCTAAGCTTTTTTCTCCGGGTTTTAGCCGCTTGAGCGCCAGTGTCACTAACTGGCTGCCACTTTCTGTCACGGCAGCCTGCATCAATTCTGGGCTGGCAAATTTGCCACTGCCCAGTAATAACCGACTGGAAAAGGAATGTCCGGCGAGCTGCAACATATTAACCTCCAGCTACCAGTTGAAATAACAGCACCTGATCTTGTCGTTGCAATTTGGTGCTGGCCCACAAACGTTTTGGCAGCACTTGCTGATTGAGCGCCACTGCGACGGGTTGGTCAGCTGCTTCCGCCTGAACCAAGGCTGCGACTGTCATGTCTGCGGGCAGCAAAGTTTCCACAGTGTTGAGAAAAATAGCGATGGTGGATTCAACGGACATCTTTGGCCTCCTGTTTGGATACACCACAAATAGGGCAGAGCGGATCTGCGGTGAAAGTACAACGGATAAATTGGCGCTGTGCATGTTGATACAACTGCAACTGATTTTGGCCGGGCGCCTGCTGTAATAGTAAATCCAGCGCTGTGCTGACCAATTGACTTGCCAGTTGCGCCAACAGCGGCGCATAAGCACCTTGCGTCAGGCAGCCGCCGATGGCTAAGGGCACATCTTGTCCCAGGCAATGCAGGCAACCCTGGCCCGGGTGTAACAGCCAGCTATAGCCCTGATAGGCAGTCGCGGTGGCGCCAATCCAGCTTTGGTGCATTTGCTGGCATAGTTTGTTCAGTAACAGTTTACTGTGTTGATTGTCGGTACAATCGATCACCAGATCCACTTTTGGCAGTAGCGTTCGCAGTTCACTTTCTGCCAATTGCTGCGGTAGTGTTTTACAGTGCACAAATGGATTTTGCTGTTGTAAGCGCCTTGCTGCGGCTTGCGCTTTGTTCTGACCAAGGTCGCTTTGCTGAAACAAGATCTGGCGGGGTAAGTTACTCAGCTCGACTTGATCGCCATCCGCCAGCCAGAGTTCACCAACGCCAGCCGCCGCCAGATAACTGGCGGTCGGGCAGCCAAGGCCTCCGATGCCAATAATCAGCACCCGGCTGTGTTTTAATCGCAACTGGCGTGCTTCCGACCAGTCAGGCAGTAACAACTGCCGGCTGAAATATAAAAACTCATGATCGGACAGAGGTTGCGGCGTCAAGCCATGCTGTGACCAATGCGGCGCTGTCATCATGGCTGCGGCTTGGCCAGGTGCCATTTTATCAATGATTGGCATAAGGCTCTCCGGTAAAAGCCAAACCGCGCTGGCAAGCTTGTTTCAGTTGCAACAAAGCTTTTTCCGGTTCTGCTGCTTTGGTAATCGCCGACACCACGGCAATGCCTTGCACACCCGTTGCCAATAAGTGCGGAATATCCGCCAACTGAATACCGCCGATGGCCACAGTCGGGGTCTTGTCACAGAGCCGGACATACTGAGCCAGACGGGCGATACCTTGTGGTTTGGATGGCATTTGTTTGGTGTTGGTTGGGAAAATATGCCCAAGCGCCAGATAGGAAGGTTGCAGCGCCAGCACCTGGCAGAGTTCAGCATAACCATGGGTAGAAATACCAAGCCGCAAGCCTGCCGCTGCAATGGCGGCTAAATCGGCACTGGCTAAATCTTCCTGGCCTAAATGCACGCCAAAAGCCTGATATTCAATGGCGAGTTGCCAGTGATCATTGATAAAGAGCTGAATATCAAAATCGCGGCAAAAGGCCACTGCCTGCGAGATTTGTCGTTGCAGTTCTGCCTGGCTTAGATTTTTCAGGCGAAGTTGAATGGTATGCAAGCCAAGGGGGAGCAATCTTTTTAGCCACTGAATGTCATCGACCACCGGGTATAAACCAAGTGGATGTGTCAGTTTGGCAAATAGCAATGGCGGACGGGCAGCCACTGCTTGCGGCTGAGGCAATGGCAATAAGCTCGGGAAATCAGCCGGTTGGGTTGGCCAGCCGGCTCTTCCCAGCACGCCCGGACCCTGACCTGTGGCGTAACTCAGTCTGAGACCTTGCTGCAAATAGGCTCTGGCGACAATCAGGGCATCCGTCAGTGCATAACCGCGCGCCAGAGCCGCCGCCAGCGCACTGGCAAGGGTGCAGCCGGTACCATGTTGATGTTTGGTCTGTAAGCGGGGCGCTTGTATTTGCCATCCTTCGCGTTGTTGCGGCAGACAGCTCAACAGCAGATCCTGCACTGTTGGGCCGGCAGTAGGAGCATGGCCGCCTTTGAGCAATAAATGGCCGTTAAAGGTTGGCAACAGCTCAGTCAAGCTTGGCAATAACGTCGAACTGTTTGTTAATGCTGCGATCAGCTGGCTGAGCCTGGCCTCGCTGCAAGCTGTCAGCATCGCCAGTTCATGCCAGTTCGGCGTCAGAATATCGACCCAGGTTAGCAATTGCAGGCAAAGTGGCCGGCTCAGCGCAGACAATTGTTGACCGGCTGTGGCCGCTAGCACCGGATCCCAAATCACCGTAAAGCCGAGCTTATGTTTGTGGTCAGCGAGCCATTGCAACAACACTTCAGCCTGGGCTGGCGCCGGAATTTGGCCAATTTTCACCACTCTGGGCGGTAAATCCGTGCTGAGCGCAGTTAATTGAGCCCACAGTGTCTGGCTATCAACCGGGCTGACCAGGCTGACCTGGTGGCTATTTTGCGCCGTTACTGCGGTGATCAGGGTACAAGCGTGGCAACCGAGATCGGTTAAGGTCAGCAAATCGGCCTGAATACCGGCGCCGCCGCCACTATCACTGCCGCCGATGGCCCAGACAATAGGCCGCGGTGCTGGCGCGGCTTCAGCGCGAACGGGGTCGGTTTGGTAAAATTGCGCCGTCATCACAACAGCTCCGCAGCGACTGCAGCCGTAACCACGGTCGCAGCCGCTGCAGACACAGGCTTGACGGCATCAACCGGGGTTGCCAGTTGCCGCAGTTGTTGATTGAGCTTCATTGAGCAGAATTTAGGTCCGCACATCGAGCAGAATTCGGCATGTTCATCCGCCTGACCCTGGCTGCTTTGCTGATAATAGCTGCGGGCGGTGTCGGGATCTAACGACAGATTAAACTGATCCTGCCAGCGAAAATCATAACGTGCCGCCGACAAGGCATTGTCACGAACCTGAGCGGCCGGGTGGCCTTTCGCTAAATCGGCGGCGTGGGCCGCAATTTTGTAGGCGATCAGACCTTGTTTCACATCTTCTTTGTCCGGCAGTCCCAAATGTTCTTTTGGCGTGACGTAGCACAACATGGCACAGCCATACCAGCCAATCAGCGCTGCGCCAATACCGGAGGTGATATGGTCATAACCAGGGGCAATATCTGTGGTCAGCGGGCCTAAGGTGTAAAATGGCGCTTCATGACAATGCTTTAATTGCTCGGTCATATTGGCTTCAATCAGGTGCATCGGCACATGACCCGGACCTTCAATCATCACCTGGACATCATAACGCCAGGCAATTTTGGTCAGCTCGCCGAGAGTGCGCAGCTCCGCGAACTGGGCTTCATCATTGGCATCTGCAATAGAACCGGGTCTGAGTCCATCACCCAGCGATAACGAAATATCATACGCAGCACAGATCTGACAAATCTCTTCAAAGTGCTGATATAAAAAGTTTTCCTGCTGCTTGCTTTCGCACCACTGCGCCATAATAGCGCCGCCGCGTGAAACGATGCCGGTCAGCCGCCTGGCGGTCAGCGGTAAAAAGGCCTTCAGCACACCGGCATGAATAGTGAAATAATCGACCCCTTGTTCGGCCTGTTCCAGTAAAGTATCGTGGTATAACTCCCAGCTTAACTCATCGACCCGGCCCGCGACTTTTTCCAGACACTGGTAAATCGGCACTGTGCCAATAGGGACCGGGCTGTTGCGGATGATCCACTCCCGGGTTTGGTGAATGCGCCGTCCTGTCGATAAATCCATCACGGTATCCGCGCCCCAGCGCACTGACCAAATCAGTTTTTCAACTTCCTCTTCGATACTGGAACCGACCGCTGAGTTGCCGATATTGGCGTTGACCTTGACTAAAAAGTTACGGCCAATAATCATGGGCTCTGCTTCCGGATGATTGATATTCAACGGAATAATGGCGCGGCCAGCCGCTACTTCAGCGCGGACAAATTCGGCGTCGATCAAGGCCGGAATACGGGCGCCAAAACTTTGTCCCGGATGCTGACTGTGCAGGCGGCTGTCTTGTTGTTGCGCTAAATCCTGTCGTGCCATATTTTCACGACAAGCAATAAATTTCATCTCATCAGTGATGATGCCGGCACGGGCGTAATGCAACTGAGTGACGGTTTTCCCCGCTGCAGCGCGGCGGCATTGTGGCGCAAATTCAGTTGGCCATTGTTCGAGTTCAATATCCGGGTCCTGATAGCTGCGGGTCACCAGCTCGGTATCCTGCCGTCCGGCGACCCAGTCTGCACGCACTGCTGGTAAGCCACGGCGGACATCAGGCTGATAACTGCTGTCGCCATAAGGGCCGCTGCAGTCGTATAACAACACCTGACTTTGCGCCGGATCAGACAATTGTACCGCCCGACAAGGCACCTGGATGCCAGGTGCTGCAGTCAGATAAGTACGGCTGGAACCGGTAAATTGATAAGGCTGTAACTGATGAATATTCTGCATGGCTTGCTGGCGCAGCACACGGCGGTTTGGAGTATGGGTAGTAGACATAGCAATCCTTAATAAACCAATGGGTTAATCAAATTGCTTGTCCGGAGTCGAGAGGATATGGTCGGATCACTGCCGGCAAGCGTTGCCGCGCGCAATCCAACACCAGCAGTGCTGCTGGCAACATGCAGTGTCAAGCCAGGCTGGCGCACCAGGGGTTGACACAAAGCAGGGGTACATTACCCTTGTTCCCTTCGCAGGTTCTAACCTGATCAGGTTCAACGGATCCCGCAGAACGCGGTCTCAGCCCAAATGGGCACTCCGACAAGTGGGGCTGAGTATAAAGACTTTAATTTGGCAAATGCAAGCGTGTTACGGGGTTTTGCCGCTGGTCAGGCCGCGGCAGAGTGGATGATTTACAGTTGTCCTGCGTCCTGCGGTCTGGTTTGTTCATCTGCAAGTTGTTGTTCTTTAGATGTTTTTCGGTTTAATTTAAACTGTAGTAATGCCTTTGCCACCGTATGATACAGCAAAGTGGCTGGCCCCATTTTTAATAAATGCCCACGGATAAACCACAGCAGATGCGCGCAGCGATGCCAGAATGCCTGTTTTTGCAGCAGTTGTTGCAACAAAAAACGGATGTAGCGGCGGCGACGATCGGAGGCAAAAGGTTGTAAGGCTTGTAATTCAGCTGCCGGAATGGACAACTGAAATAACCACTGCAACATATCCAGCGCATAATAAACTGCTGCCTGCGCCTGACACTGTTCGGCTGCCTCGACAATCGCAGTCACGGATTGGCGCTGACACACTTCCAGATACAACTGCTGTAAATCGACTAAATCTTTCACCAGTTTGTGGCTTTCTTCCTGATAAAACAGATGGACGGCGGCATGCACAAACAGATAAGCCGGTGCAGGCAAGCTAAACATTGAATGTGCTAAAGGTTCGGCGGCGGCAATCAAAGGTTCGACCAGGATTTTTTCCCGCGACGACACCGGGAAAATATGATGGTGCAAATCAATACCGGCACCGCGTAAAAAGTGGGTTAGCGGTGGGTTTTGATGTGACCAGCGCTGATAATAACGGCGGTCATAATCGGAAATTTCAAATTCCAGATAACCGGCATCCTGCAATCTGGCCAGCGCGTCGGCAAAGTGGGCCGCCGGTACTAATAAATCAATATCGGAGAAAATGCGGCCTTTGGCAAACTGATAAAGTCCAAGCCGATAAGCGCAGCCTTTGACCAGGACACAAGGGTAGTTGGCCCCGGCAAAACATTGCTCCAGCTCCAGTAACTCTTGCACCAGCGTGACTTTTTGTTTTTCGGCATAGACAAAACCAGACCAAAAATGGTCATGTACCGCCCTCGGCAGCAGCGCCAGCAATTGCTGTGGCTGACATAATGCATACATAGAGCCGAGCAGGGCCTGATCACGGCTTTGCTGCAATAATAACGTCCAGTCAGCGTGGCTGGCCTGCGCAATAAAAGCCTTGGGTTGCTGAAAAAAACGCAAACAAGGGTCACTGATCTGAGTAGGTGGCTGCGCTTTCATCACCAGAGAGCCTGTAATTGTTGTAACATTTGTTCGGTGTCGGTATAGGTCAGCCGATAGCCAGGACACTGCGCTGCGAGCAGACTCAGAGTTTCAAAGCCGTTTTGGCCAAGGGTACTGTAATTAAAGCTGTTGATGGCCAGCTCCAGCATCAACGTCGATTGCGCCATTGCTTCGAGTTGGACGCCACTGCCATCCGGCTGATATTTAGGAAAAATCACCATCGCAGGGCGCACTGCGTCAATACGGCCGTCCCAGGATAAAGCTGTGGGCGGTAAATAGCCCATAGTACCTTTAAAGGTATTCTGCTGAATGCCCTGCAGTTGCACCGATGGATAGCGCTGCTGGATCACCGTTAAAGAGCGGTTTTTCAGGCTGACAGGCCGCACACAAGGCACAATCAAACCGCTATGCGGGTCAATCAGGCAATGTTCATCGGATAACAAACGCCAGCCTTCCAGCATCAGGATGGCACATAAAGTACTTTTACCAGAGCCAGGCGGTGCCGGTAAAATCAGACAACGGCCATCTTGTTCCAGCACCGCGGCATGCAAACATAAATAACGGTTCTGATAAGAGGAAATACACCAGTTCATCCCCCATTCCAGCACACTGAGTTGCTGAGCGAGTGGGGTAAACCGGAAATGCTGACTACCAAGACGAAAGGCATAATCCTGGCTCAATGAAAGTATATTTCTTTTAAAATCAACAACGAAGTCAATGATATTGCCGTCATCATTGTCACTGAGCAGTGGTGCTGGATACAACTGGCTGACTTGCGAAAATAACGATGGGCTGTTGCTACGGATCTGAAAGCGAAACGGCTGGGTATGCAGCACAAATTGCTGGTTTTGCTGTGTCAAACTCAGCATAAATCAGCATCATCGTCAGAGTTGAATGCCGCTAAACCAGAAGCAAAGCCGGTCGGGCTGTTGTCGGTGGACTCAGTTTCTACCCAGGTTTCATGTGTCAATAAATTAAACACTAAGTTACCGGAGTGGTCAGTGGTTTGAAACTGGACATCATCATCGCTGATGCCCAGTGCCTTGACATAATCAGGATACAAGACCAGAAAAACGCCTTAAGCCGGAGTTGAGTAATATTGGAATAAGGTATTCATATCCCGCAATTTAACAGTGTTGCCAGCGATTTTCTTGTAAGCGTCGATAATAACCTGCGGTTCCGGATAACAGATAGTTTTATTCGGAATATTTTTCGCCAGCTTGTACTCTTCGTGTCTTTCCCACAAAGCGCCAATAAATGCTGCAATAATATATTTGTACGGATGGCTGGCAAAACTTTCCAGATTACCCGTCATACCCGGAAAAATATGATTCAGCGAGGTACCTTTTTTCAGAATTTGGTTATTCCAAATGGCTGGTTTAATCACACGTTGTGAATCTAAGGTCGGTTTTCTGTTGTCTGTTACACCGGAATATTTACTATAGCTATTGCCTGATTTGGTATAAACCGCATTTTTTACCGTGCTAAGCCAGGTAGAAAGATTCATATTGGTGCATAAAATGTTTTTATTGCTTTGTTTTCCGCTATAAAGACAAGAGCCGTAACCACTGGTGCCGCGATAATAATCCCACAGTAGATAGTCATTGAAGTCAGCCGAATACACTCTGCTGATGGTACTCAGCGTGGACCAGTTCGGCTTGGTAAAGCCTTGTTGTTGGTAATTTTTCTGCGTTTGAACTGAAGCCACCGCAGAACGGGTATTACTGATACTGGAATGTCCTGGTGAGCAGGTGAGGTCAACACAACCCCAGGCTGAGCCGCTTTGTAATGACATGATGACAGGTAATGAACCAGCACCGGCGCGGGTTAAAAATTTGCGGCGCGACAGCTGAGCTGAAGCTTCGCCCTGAATAACTTCAGGCTGTGGATTCAGTTCTGTGTGTTGTGATTCATGCTGATGGTTCATCTTCATACCTCGAAATCCAATTCGATTTGTTTATGCAAAAAGCTGGCCAAATCATTAAACCTTTGATTTTAAAGGTTTTGCTCCTAGCTATTGGCGCCCGACATGCTCAGTTGTAAAGCAGACTGACACCCTTGTCTGCTGTTTACTGCTGGTATCTTACACAATAAAAACACAATGTGGAACAGCTGGTCAACTTTAACACAATTGCAGTTTTAACCAGCACTGACAAACTGATATAACGCCTGTAAAATTTTCATTTGACGTTCATCAGTCTGAACAGGCTCAGCGGCATTTTCCAGCGCCAGCATGAAATCTTCCACTGTTCTGGCTGGATTATCCACGCCTAACGTTAACTTATCGTGACAATAACGCTGCCATTTACTCATTTCTGCATGGGTCAGCGTGTGCGGATAGTTGCGGGCGCGGAATAAAAACAACAACTGATTTAATCTGTCGTCCTGAAACAATAGCTCGCTGCTGGCAAGTTGTTCCGCTGGCATCTGGTGTAGTTTCTGCATCAAGGCTTTATCGGCATCACTACTAAAGCCCTGGTACAACTGATAATCAGGGTTAGATTCCGCTTTAAAAGCCTGCTCCAACTGATAAATTTCCAGCACTTTCTGTTGGACTTGCCGGTTTTGCCTTAACCAGTCCAGATGGGCCAGGCAAGCTTGGCGGTCGATCCCCAGCTCGGTGGCTCTTACTTCAGACAGCGTTTTGGCATTGGCCAGCACCGGACATTTATTCAGATGGACCAGTTTTAACCCGGGTCTGACTTCATCAGCAGCCAGATCGGCGGTTTTACGATATAACAAGTCGGCCAGCTCAGCAGGGCTTAACGCCAGTAATGGCCTTGGATCGCGCTGCAGATCGTAACAAATCACCGCGTTTTTGTTGGTCGGGTGATAAGCCAGCGGCACTATCCAGCTGCAGCAGCCTTGAGCGGCGGGGAATTTTGACGAGACATGCACCAAGGGCGTCAGGCCAGCGACATCAATCAGCGCCTGCACCTGTGATTTTTTACGCAGCTCATATAAATACTGAAACAGTTTCGGTTGCGCTTGTTTGACCAGTTTAGCAATAGCGATAGTGGCATAAACATCTGAACGGGCATCATGCGCATGTTGATGGCTGAGCTGATTGGCTTTGGTCAAATCTTCTAACCTGAAGCTTGGACTGCCATCCTCGCGCAGTGGCCACTCGATTCCTTCTGGTCTTAACGCATAACAGGCACGTACCACATCAATCAGATCCCAGCGGCTATTGCCGTGCTGCCATTCGCGGGCATAGGGGTCAAAAAAGTTGCGCCACAAACCGTAACGCGTGATTTCATCATCAAACCGCAGGCTGTTATAACCCAGCACACAAGTGTCCGGCTGACTAAATTGCGCCAGAATTTGCTGCATAAACCCGACTTCCGGCAGACCTTTTTGCTGGCATAATTGTGGTGTCAGACCTGTGATCAACGCAGCTGCCGGATGCGGCAGATAGTCTGGCGCCAACTGACAATAAAACATCTGTGCTTCGCCCAGTGGATTTAACTCAACGTCAGTTCTGACACCGGCAAATTGAGAAGGACGGTCCTTTTTTGCATCGGCACCCCAGGTCTCGAAGTCATAAAAATAAAATGTTGCAGCCAAAATCAAATCCGTCAGCTTCGCTAAATGCGGGCAGTATAAGGCAAAGTAGTCGCGAGGCAAATCGGCAGCGGTAATTTAACCCGGGGCTTGGCTGTGGCATAATCCGGCCTTAGAAGTAGCAGTGCGCTGCAGTCTGTTGCAAAACAAGAGTGATGAAATGAAGTTAGGGTCTTGGTTGGCACTGTGGGTGCTCAGTGGGGTTGTGACTGCTGTGCAGGCGGCACCGGATGATTTTTCCGAGGCGAAAAGAGTTGCGCAGCGCATTTACAGTGACGAAGGTGAAACCTTTTATTGCGGCTGTCCGCTGCGTTGGCAGGGCGGTAAGGGCATTGCTGATCTCAAGAGCTGTGGTTATCAGGTGCGTAAAAATGGTCCCAGAGCCAATCGAATTGAATGGGAACATGTGGTCCCGGCCCATCAGTTTGGCAAAGCCCTGACTTGTTGGCAGCAAGGCGGTCGCGAGCAATGTGGCAACAAAGATCCGTTATTCCGGCGGATGGAAGCGGATTTGTTTAATCTCAAACCAGCCATTGGTGAAGTGAATGGCGATCGTGCCAATTTTGCTTTTGCCTTGCTGCCAGATGTGCAGCCGCAACATGGTGCTTGTCCGATCCGGATAGATTTTCAGCGTAAACTGGCCGAGCCGCGGGCAGAAATTCGCGGTGATATAGCGCGGATTTATTTTTATATGGCAGACAAATATGGCTTTGAATTAAGCTTGGCGCAGCAACAATTAATGCTCAGTTGGCACCAGGCCGATCCGGTCGATGACCGCGAGCAGCAGTTGCAACAACGTATTGCACAGCAGATGGGACAACCAAATTATTTTGTCACTGGTAGTCGCGAGTGGTTTATCGGCTATCAGCCGACCCGTTACGGTTTGGCCAGTCAAACAGCCGCGCAGCAGCAAGCGCGCAGCAGAGTAAAGTCTGTGGAAAATTCAGCCACAGCAGCGGGCAAGCCAGCAACCGGGCAAGTGCTGGGTAATCAAAACAGCAAGCTATATCATTTGTCGCATTGTCCGGGTTTTACCCAGGTCAGTGAGAAAAACCGGCGCTGGTTCAGCTCCGAACCGCAAGCGCAACAGGCCGGTTTTCGCAAAGCAAAAAATTGTCAATGATGGGGTTTGGCCGCGCGTTTTAGGCCGTCAGGGCGCTGTATAACTGATCTTTCAGCGCCAGCCGGTGTTTTTTCTGCTGTTCCAGATAACTGTCCGAACTGACTTCAGTACCTTGCTCCAATCTGAGCACTTCATGGTCGAGTTGATGATACTCAGCAAATAACCTGGCAAAGTGGGCATCAGTGGTTTTTAACTGATGAATACGGTCGCGTAATTCCGGGAATTCGTGGACTAAATCGTGTTTTTCCAGACTCATGTGCAATCTCCTGATGGATAACAAGCTGCCGCAATTGGCCAACTGAATAGGGACGATGCTAAGGCTTCTCCAAATGCTATGCCTTGATCTGACGCAAGCTTTTGACGGTCAGCCGCATTGTGCTGGCCATCGGTTGCATCCTGGCCGACTTCAGCGTAACAGTAGTCGCATTCACAATGATCAAGCTGTTCAGCGCAGCGTCCGCCGGAGCAAACCGATGAATGTAAAAATTTTTTATCCTGTCATCACATGGATGCTGGCCAGTACCGCCTTGCCAGCGGCTGCCACAGCACCAGTAAAGCCAGACACTCTAACCAGCCGTTATGGCATTGTGATCCATGGCGGTGCCGGCACCATCAATCAGGCTTCGATGACAGCAGCACAGCAGCAAGCTTATGAAACCACCCTCAAAGCCGCCGTCGATGCGGGTTATCAGGTGCTGGCGAGCGGTGGTAGCAGTCTGGATGCGGTCACTGCAGCTGTAGTGATCATGGAAGATTCACCGCTCTTTAACGCCGGTAAAGGAGCGGTTTATACCTATGAAGGAGGCCATGAACTGGATGCGTCAGTGATGCGTGGTGATACTTTGCAAGCAGGTGCTATCGCCGGGGTCAGAACGGTGAAAAATCCGGTGTTGCTGGCCCGTGCTGTGATGGAACACTCCGACCATGTGCTGCTCGCTGGTGCAGGCGCAGAGTTATTTGCCAAAGAGCAGGGGCTGCAACTGGTACCAAATCAATATTTTGATACTGAATTTCGCTGGCAAGCGCTGCAAAAAGCCAAACAACTGATGGAGCAACAACAGCAGAAACTGCCGCAGCAAGCACGTGTGCAGTCTGCTGCACCGCTAAACCAGCTGCGACTATCGCCGCAGTGGTCAGCAGAGTGGAATATGGGCACTGTCGGCGCTGTGGCACTGGATCAGCAGGGCAATCTGGCGGCCGCCACTTCGACCGGTGGTATGACGGCCAAACGTTATGGTCGGATTGGTGATAGTCCGCTGATTGGTGCCGGCAACTTTGCCGATAATCAAAGTTGTGCTGTGTCAGCCACCGGCCACGGCGAGTTTTTTATCCGCTATCGGGTGGCGGCGGATATCTGCGCACGGGTAAAATATGCCGGCATCAGTGCGGCCGTGGCGGCTGAACAGGTGATCCAACAAGAGCTGAAACCACTTGGCGGCAGCGGCGGCGTGATTGTGATGGACAGGCAGGGCAATATCAGTTGGCCTTTTAATACCCAAGGCATGTACCGCGCCAAACGCAGTCAGGGCCAGGCGGCAGAAGTGGCAATTTTTGCACCGACGCCGGCAAAGCAGAGCCAGCCCTGATCCAGCGCAATCGCTGGCGGCAAATTTTGGTGATTTGGCGGATTTTGCACTAGGCTTAGGGTCAGTCCGGCAGTTGTGTCGGGGTTGACCTGGGTTGACCTTGCGGTTTGTCGTGCCGGTGATAGCTGCAAAACCAAGGGGGTGTGCATGAACTTACTTAAAGTGGCCGATCAGATGAATCTCCATCCCGTCACTTTTACCGCAGAGATGACGCTGGAAACTGCGGTTGATCTGTTAACAGATGCCGGACAGCTCGGTGGACCTGTGATTGATAAAGACAAAAAAGTGGTCGGATTCTTATCTGAGCAAGATTGTCTGCAGCGGATGTTGTTGTCGTCTTATCATGATCAGGTCAGTGCCCATGTGCGCGATGTGATGCGCACTGAAGTGCTGACGGTAAAACCTTATACCGAGATTATTGATTTAGCACAGCAAATGCTTGGTGCCAAACCGAAGATTTATCCGGTCATCGATGATAATGGGGTCTTGATGGGGGTGATTAGCCGTACCGATGTGCTCAGAGCGATCGATCAGGAACTGCATTCCCATTATCGTGCTGTCAGTTGACGGATGTTCTGAACCAGTCATCACCATTGCACTGTTGCAACGAACTGCCGCAATTAACCGCCACCATAAACACTGTTGTGGTGGTGGTTTTGCCTATGCTTTGAGTACTGAAAGGGCGGCATAGCTGGATTTTGTCCTGCCAAACAAGTTAGCATACCCCCCTTGCCAGCATGAGGGTGTTGTTTTGACTGTTGTACCTGCACAAGTGGAGTCCGCTGCGGCGTTGCTCGCTGAATTAACCCATTGTATGAACAAAGATCAATTTGGTCTGCGCAAGCGGCTGCATGGTCTGAAAAAACTGCCTTCTTCGCAGCAGCAGGCACAACTGGAAAAAATCAGTCAGGACATCCTGCGGTCAAAAACTTTATATCAGCAGCGCCAGCAAAGTGTGCCGGCTCTGCGTTACCCGGCCGAGCTGCCGGTGGTGGGCAAACGCGAAGATATTAAAGCCGCCATTGCCGCGCATCAGGTGGTGATTGTGGCCGGTGAAACCGGCTCAGGTAAAACCACCCAATTGCCGAAAATATGCCTGGAACTCGGCCGGGGCATTGGCGGTTTTATCGGCCATACCCAACCCAGACGGCTGGCGGCGCGCAGTGTGGCGCAACGACTGGCGGATGAACTGCAATGCCAGCTCGGTCAGCAGGTTGGTTTTAAAATCCGTTTTGGCGATCACAGTTCACCACAATCGCATATTAAGCTGATGACGGACGGTATTCTGCTGGCAGAGATTCAGCAAGACCGCTTTTTAAATCAATATGACACTATCATCATCGACGAAGCGCATGAGCGCAGTCTGAATATCGATTTTCTGCTGGGTTACCTGAAACAACTGTTGCCAAAAAGACCCGATCTGAAAATTATCATCACTTCGGCCACGATTGACCCGCAGCGGTTTTCGAAACATTTTAACGATGCACCTGTGATTGAAGTGTCAGGCCGCACTTATCCGGTGGAAGTGCGTTACCGGCCGGCCAGCGAAAATGAAGATAAAGATGCCGATCAGCTGCAGGCGATTTTTGATGCCGTCAATGAGCTGTACCGCGAACCGCCGGGCGATATTTTAATTTTCTTAAATGGTGAACGCGAAATTCGTGACACCGCCGATGCGCTGGAAAAACAAAAGCTGCCGCACACCGAAGTGCTGCCGCTTTATGCCCGGTTAAGTGCGGCCGAACAAAACCGCATCTTCCAAAGCCATCCGGGCCGTCGTATTGTGCTGGCGACCAACGTGGCAGAAACGTCCCTGACGGTGCCAGGCATTCGGTATGTGATTGACCCGGGCACAGCGCGGTTATCCCGTTATAGTTATCGCTCCAAGGTGCAACAACTGCCGATTGAAGCGGTCAGTCAGGCCAGTGCCAATCAGCGTAAAGGTCGTTGTGGTCGGGTGGCCGCCGGTATTTGTATCCGGTTATATAGCGAAGAAGACTTCCTCAGCCGGCCTGAATTTACCGATCCGGAAATCTTGCGAACCAATTTAGCCTCGGTCATTTTGCAAATGTTGGCACTGGGTCTTGGCGACATTCAACAGTTCCCGTTTTTACAAAAGCCGGACAGCCGTTTTATCAATGACGGCATCAAGTTGCTGGAAGAACTGGGCGCGTTAACACCGGGCCGGCAGGAAGGGCTGCAATTGGCGCCCTTGGGCAAGCAACTCAGTCGCTTGCCGGTTGACCCCAAACTCGCCCGGATGATTTTAGCCGCTGCTGGCAACCATTGTTTGCGCGAAGTGCTGGTGATCACGGCGGCCTTGTCGATTCAGGATCCGCGCGAAAGGCCGCTTGATAAACAGCAAAAAGCCGATGAATTGCATGGCCGTTTTACCGATCCGGATTCAGATTTTGCCACCTATTTAAAATTGTGGGATTACCTGCAACAACAACAAGATGCGCTGAGCAATAACCAGTTCCGCCGGATGTGCAAAATGGAGCTGCTGAATTATTTACGGGTGCGGGAATGGCAGGATTTATTCGGTCAGTTGTCCCAGGTGGTGCAGGAACTGCAGTTGAAGCTGAACGAGCAGGTGGCGGATTATCACAGCATTCACAGCAGTTTATTAACCGGCTTACTGGGGCAGATAGGGACTCGTGATGTGGACAGCGATTATCTGGGTCCGCGTCAAAGCCGCTTTTATGTGTTTCCGGGCAGCGGTTTATTTAAACGCAAACCCAAGTGGGTGATGAGCGCCGAACTGGTCGAAACCAGCCGTTTGTATGCCAGAACCCTTGCTAAAATTGAGCCGGAATGGATTGAACCGCTGGCATCACATCTGGTCAATCGTAGTTATAGCGAGCCACACTGGGAGAAAAAGCGTGGCGCCGTCATTGCTTACGAACAGGTGACTTTATACGGTCTGGTCATTGTTGCCAAAAGAGCCGTGCTTTACAGCAAAATTGACCCGGCGCTTTGTCATCAGCTGTTTATCCGCGAAGCCTTGGTGAATCAGGAACTTGGTACTAAAGAAGCCTTTTTGGCGCATAACCAGCGCTTGATTGACGATGTCACTGAACTGGAAGATAAATCCCGTCGCCGCGACATTCTGGTGGATGAAGAAACGCTGGCCGGTTTTTATGCGGAAAAAGTGCCGCAATGGGCGAATAACCGCATCGATTTCGCGAAATGGTGGCGTGAGCAGCAGAAAAAAGACGCGAAATATCTCAATTTTGACCCCGACAGCTTAAAAAAACATGGTGCTGAAGCCGTCACCGCTGACAGTTATCCGGAGTTCTGGTGGCAGGGCAATTTGACATTGCCGCTGGAATATCATTTTTCACCGGGCGCACCAGATGATGGTGTCAGCCTGATCATTCCGCTGACACTGCTCAACCAGGTGAAAAATGAAGGCTTTGATTGGTTGATCCCTGGGCTGCGGCATGAATTGCTGGTGGCGTTAATTAAAGCTTTGCCCAAAGTATTGCGTCGCAATTTTGTGCCAGCGCCAAACTATGCCGATGCGCTGCTGCAAAGTATTCAGCCAAGCGAAGGGCCATTGCTGGAGGTGGTGTGTCAGCGGTTGAAACGGATGAGTGGCATCACTATCCCGGATGGCAGTTTTGAACTGACGCTGTTGGAGCCGCACCTTAAATTTAACTTTAAGGTGGTGGATGATCAGGGCCACACGCTCAAACAAGGCCGCTCACTGGATTTGTTAAAACAAGAGTTACAAGGCAAGGTTCAGCAAACGCTGAGCGCAGTGGCCGAGCAAGGCATTGAACAAGACCGGCTGACCGATTGGAGCTTTGGTGAATTACCCCGTGAATACATCAAAGTACAAAGTGGCTATGAAATTAAAGCTTTCCCGGCCCTGGTCGACGATAAACACAGTGTATCCATCAAGTTACTGGATAATCCGGAGCAAGCCAGACAGTTATCCGCTTTGGGTTTACGTCGGTTGTTGTTATTAAACATTCCGTCGCCGGTGAAATATCTGCAGGAATCCTTGCCAAATAAAGCCAAACTTGGCTTGTATTTTAATCCGTTTGGCAAAGTGCTGGAGCTGATTGATGACTGTATCGCGGCTGGCATCGACAGTCTGGTGTCTGAAGCCGCATGGCCAGAAAGTGATGAAGATTTTCGCCAGTTGCGTGACCAGGTAAGGGCCAATATCGGGGAGCGGGTGGTTAGTATTGCACTGAAAGTCGAACAGATTCTGACCATTGGTCATGATATTTCGAAAAAACTGCGCGGCCGGCTCGATCTGGCGCTGGCCTATGCCAATGCCGACATCAAACTGCAACTGGATAGCTTGTTGTTTAAAGGTTTTGTCACAGCGCATGGTGCGGCTAAGCTTGATGATGTGCGGCGTTATCTGGCGGCATTACAAAAACGGCTGGAAAAGCTGCCGGTGGATCCGCAGCGCGATCGGTTAATGATGCACGAGTATCAAAAAGCCAATGATGCCTATCAGGCGTTGTTGGGCAAATATGCCGGTAAGTTGATCCCCGCTGAAGCTTTAGCTATTCGCTGGATGCTGGAAGAGCTGAAAGTCTCTTTGTTTGCACAGCAGCTCGGTACTCCTTATCCGATCTCAGCCAAACGGGTGTTATTAGCGGTGCAGGAGTTGAAGTAAAAGCTTAGCCGGGTCGGTGTGGCGCTGCTGCAGACGGAGCTAAACTGCAAACAGCGCTTTACAGCAGCGGGTGAAACTATTATAAACAAGGCAGGTTTTTGTTAAGCGGCAGGGGATGTCATGCTGAGTCGAAACGATAAACGCCACTATTTTCGGATGATGGTGAACACTGAAGTGCAAATGATGATTAACGATCCGGAATCTGGCCGGGTGTTATCAGGCATCTGTCGGGATCTTAGCGCGAACGGCATGCAGGTTGAAGTGGACGAGCCGCTGGAGATGGGGACACTGCTGCACTTAAGGTTGGAATCAACCAATAGCAGTATTGCGCCGCTGGATGCACATGCCAAAGTGGTGCGCTGCGCCCAGGAAGGTGAAGATATTTACCAGCTCGGATTGTCTTTTATCGAATTAAACTAACCAAGCCGCTTTTTCCCGTATCCGGCAAGCCGGTCAGCAGTGATTGCTGGCACCGGCTTGCTGCAATTATAAGCAACCGTGCAGCGAGTCGTGCAAGGTTGAGTGACTTTCAGCGTTAAAGTCATTACTCTTGTGACCAATTTCTTAGAAGAACAATGACATGACAGAACATTATTTCAGCTGGCGTAATCTGGCAGTGCTGGTTATTCCTTCATTACTCGGCTTATTTTTATTTATGACGCCGATCACCACAGAGCAAGGTTTAACTATCCCGGTAGCGATGCTTGCCAATAGCCTGAAAACTGCGCTGGCAGGCTGGATGCCCTGGTTATTAACCGGCATTGTCGTCAGCTCGGCGCTGTTAACTCTGGGCTACAGTGTGCGGCGCCAACAACCTGCGACGGACAGTTTCTGGCAAAAGCTATTTTGCCCCGGCTGGATTTGGTTGACGGTGCGATTAATTGGCGCGCTGTTTATCCTGCTGGTCGCCACTGGCACTGGCCCGGAATTTATCACCAGTAAAGCAACCGGCGGTCTGGTGTTTGCTGATTTAATGCCGATTTTATTCTGTGTTTTTATCTTTGCCGGTTTGTTGCTGCCATTGCTGCTGAACTTTGGTTTGCTTGAGCTGGTCGGCACCTTGATGACCAAGATTATGCGGCCAGTGTTCCGGTTACCAGGCCGCTCCGCGGTGGATTGTATCGCGTCCTGGCTCGGTGATGGCAGTGTCGGTATTCTGCTGACCAGTAAACAATATGAAGCTGGTTATTATACAGCCCGCGAAGCGGCAGTGATTGGCACGACCTTCTCTGCTGTTTCTGTCACTTTCTGCCTGGTGGTGCTGGGCCAGGTCAAGCTGGAGCATATGTTTGTGCAGTTTTACGGCACTATCTGTCTGGCTGGCGTCGTGGCCGCTATTGTGTTGCCTTATTTACCACCACTGAGCCGGAAAAAGGATACCTATATCACCGGCATGGATCAGATGCAGGCTGAAGGCGGCCAGTTTGACCAGCATTCGGTCTGGCGACGTGCTTGTCAGCATGGACTACACAGAGCCAGTCAGGCGCCAGGTGTGGTACAGACGTTGAAAGAAGGGGTGCATAACGCCCTGGATATGGTGTTTGGCGTGCTGCCGGTGATTATGGCGGTGGGTACTTTTGCCTTGATCGTCGCCGAATATACCCCGCTGTTCGGCTGGTTAGGAGCGCCCTTTGTGCCATTACTGGAGTTGTTGCAGATCCCATTTGCCGATGAAGCGTCCAAGGCCATTATGGTAGGTTTTGCGGATATGTTTGTGCCCTCTATTCTGGTGACTGCAATCCCATCAGAGATGACGCGTTTTGTGATTGCGGCCTTATCGGTTACTCAATTGATTTATATGTCTGAAGTCGGTGCCTTGTTGCTGGGCAGCAAAATTCCGGTCAATTTCTGGGATTTATTACTGATTTTTCTGCTGCGGACTTTGATCACGCTGCCGGTGATTGCTTTGATGGCGCACTGGTTGTTTTAGCTGAAAAAATGGGGTCGTTGCGACCCCATTGGTAAACCTTGCTTAACGTTTAAATTCCACGCTGAAAGTCACTGGCACCAGCAGGCTGATATCATTCAGCTTGGCCAATTCCTGTAGTTTGCGCACACCCCCATCCAGTTTAAAACTGGCACTGTTGACCATCACTGGTGCCAGGGTGCTGGCCTGAATTTTACCGTCGGCTAGTTTGGTCAGTGTCAGTTGCACCGGCAGCTTCTGGGTCTGATCCAATAAGGTCAGGCTCAGTTCGGTGCTGTGCTGCATCGATGCACCGACCATTAAATCGGCCAGCAATTTTGGCTCAATGATAGTGGTTGCGGTGATATTCGGAAATTTTGCCGCCTGGAACACATGCTCCAGCAAGCGCTCATTGCGGATTGGGATCAGGGTGTCGACAGATGTTACCGGGATGCTGATGCTGACTTTACCATCATTGGCCCATTGTCCTGATAATTGCTTCAGGCTGTGCACCTCAGCCACCACAGAATTTTTCACTGAAACAAAACGCAGTTGCGAATTGGCAGGATCAAGCTGCCAGTTGGCTTGAGCAGCAAAAGCGGCACTAAGGCCCAGCGCTGCAACGAGAAGACGCATATAAACTCCTGTTAAACGACAATTATTTTCAACGACACTTATCATAACCAAGCTTTTTGGATGCAACTAGCATTATTTGAGGCAAAGCAGCCGGCATTGGACCCGTGCTGTCACAGCATTGGTAGCAGTGCCAGGCTGATCAGATGGCATACGCCCGCCGTTGGGACACAGAGGTTAAAACCCGCATGGTTGGTCGTTGATGTGCTGATGTTGCTGCTCCAAGGGTGATCACCGCGAGGGGGGCTGTTGCAGGATGTTGAATATTCAATGGTTTGTTATCATCAAATTGTCATTGCGCCAAACTTGACTCTCGCTGGCAATTTGCTAACTTTCATTGGCCGGAAAAGACGTGCCGTATTTACACGACGCTGAACCTGCAATGATGGTTTACTGATTAGCTACTCAGCCACACCATGCTATTTTCATAAGCTATTTCGCAGATGGCGGTAAAGTGCCAGCAGCGAAACGGCAACTGACGGTACAAGTCACATTGGCTTTGCATTCATGTTTTGTCAGTTGATTGTTCGCGGCTGATCTCATTAGTAAAAATCGAACGCTCGCTGATAAATCGCTGATGTTGCAAATTCTTCAGCGTAAATTGCCATAATGGAACTGAAAACTTCGCGTGATATCGCACCTGCAGTAGCAGTACCAGGGATGGTGCGACAAAACGGTTTTTACTGTAGGTGCAGTGATGGATTCTATGATCTTGCGGTCTGGTGTGATGCCAGGCTTTTTTGCTTGGCTGGTTACGTCAGCGCAGTTGACGTTGGTAAAGGTTAAACCTCTACTGCTGCTCTGTTTGTTGTGCTGTGGCAGCAGTCACTCGGTTGCCGCT
>Ga0114982_1000078_pt1 | contig 44719 bp, 70 predicted proteins | sample Shrwel_input2_FT_FD_87183 | JGI IMG/M metagenome (GOLD analysis project Ga0114982, IMG submission 87183) | Subsurface microbial communities from deep shales in Ohio, USA - Utica-3 well 1 S input2 FT | ecosystem: Environmental > Aquatic > Deep subsurface > Shale gas/oil reservoir > Produced... | reverse complement strand
CTTTAGGAAATTTTGTACTTTTGTTGTTGATACGAAGACACTACCTGCTCGTACGCCTTCATGAATGCAACCTGGTCAGTTGTGTTACGCAACCCGTAGACCGCTGAACCTAACTCGGAAATTACTTGTAGTATACAAGGATGTAGTTTGGAGGTATCGGGTGCCACGCCTGAGTTGCTATCCGCCACGGTGTTGGTCACGACGCTCCATGCAACCAGCGGTGATGGCGGCTCCCCTGATTCGGATACCGAGTCCAAATGCCGGCGACGCAAGTCCCCTGGCTTGGGCATGAACGGGGAGATGCATGCGTGGTCCGTGAGAGATTGCTTTACGCCACCGTAGGGCAAATCTTGAAGAATCTCCCACCAGGCCCTCAGGATGTTCTTCCTATCCACATCCAGAAGAATCTGGTTATACATAGAGTAGGCACTTACCACTAGGTCTTCTAGTTCTTGCTTGTTCACCAGTCTCCCTTGCCTTCTGTAGATTTATCCAGAATTTCGTGGAACTTCTCAACGTGTTCAGAATCTCTAAAAATCAATTCTACCGAATCGTATCGTTTGTTCATTTTGTTGCGACCCATATGGAACTCCGAGAGAGCACACCCATCTATGGCGTCCTTGCATCCCTGGACTTCGTAGTCGTGAATCGCAGCCCCGAGTATTTGTTTGCGGGTTGCGTCTAAGACTGGCTTCCTCTTGGACTCATTACGCATTACCTGTATCCAGTGAGTCCATACCTCTAGTACTGCAGCATCTGGAATCATGGCCGCTTTCTTTGCACGGCTCAGTGTTCTCGCAGATACTGGTCTACCTGGTTTACGTTCTTCAGACATGGTATTAAACATCTCCTTTACACCACCGTTAAGCAAAGGGAGCAATGTAAAGAGAAGAACATAACTCCTAATCCTACCAACTAACCCCCATTTTGGAGGGGTTCGGGGAACCTTTTTCAAATTCGTATTCAGTTTTCGGGCAGCACAAAAAGGATTCCATTTTTCAGGAAAAGTTTCAACTGATGTCCGGCCCGCGGGTCTTGTTGTGTCACTCAAGATACCAGCCCCGCTGCCAACTTGCAAGTCAACCAAAGGATTTCTTTCTGTGATATTCTGAATCCGCCGCCAGGTTTTCCTCCTTTCACCTGGTAGTCCCCCTCCGGGGCTTTTGCGCTTTGATGCCCGGCCTAGGGATAGCGCAACCCCGGGGGGTTGGGGGAGGCTACATAAAAGCACGGACTTCCCCAGCATCAATCTTTTGCTCAGCGGCTTGCAGCAACTTTTCCATCGCTTTTTCCCAGACAGCATCGTGATATTTTTCTGGCAGCGTTTCTTGAATTATTTGCATAATTTCTTCCAGGGAACTTTTTCTATAAGCCGCGATGTAAACCTTCTCTTCGGAAGTTTCAAAAACCGTGCAGCCGACTTCGTCCAATAAATCGGAATCAGGGAAATGCATTCCTCGGATAATTATTCCGCCCGGTTCTTCGGAGTTCGCAATAAACAAGAAATTTTGCATGTCTTCTTCGAGGGCCTCTTTCATAAATTTCTTAATATCAGGCCCAGAAGTGCTGCGCACAAAAGATACGAAGTCTTCCCACTTTTTCTTTTTACCCATTGGGTTCCTTTCCACCACCGTAATGGTTTGTAAACAGTTTATCGTAAAGATTTATTTAAAGCAATCGCGCATGCGACACACTCATGTTCTATTATGACCTCTATGGACAACAGAACTAGATTCAACACTTACGTAGCAGCGCTGCGACAGTTTGCCGAACGCTCCGGTCATACCAGAGTCCCGGCCGTACATATTGAAATTCTTGACGGAAAAGAGATTGCCGTCGGAGCGTGGGTTGGGTACATCCGCCAACGCCAGAAGAAGTCGATGCTTTCTGCAGAAAAGATGGAAATTCTCGCTGGCCTTCCAGGCTGGGAGTGGGGTCCATTGAAGCCAGGGCCCGCGTCGGATTCGGGTAGAAATTCCGAAATTCTTAACATGCGCAGCCAGGGAATGACGCTTCGTCAAATTGCAGATTCGTACGACCTTAGCCGCCAGCGCGTTCACCAAATTGTAAAAAAATCTAATGCCTGATTTTCCTGACTGGGATTCTCCAGAATATTCTTCCGCTGATGAACGAGCATATGCATGGGACGTCATTAAGACTGGAATTCGTTTCCTAATCTTTACATGTCTTTTGTATACGTTAGCCATCTGGGGTATTTCTAATCTTTTAGTTAAGAGCGGAATTTTATCTGGCAGCATCAGTTGGCACTACGCAGGAATTATTTCTCTTGGAATTATTTTGCTGCGGCTTTGGGATAAAAGTTTTTTTAAAAACTAGGCAGCCGCTGCGTGCCTGTAAAAAATTTAAAAAAATAAAAAAGTCTTCTCGATGTCTGGGGCTTTCCGCCACCGCATAAGTTTCAGACTATTGATTTTCTTCACGAGAGAAGATTAAGTACTCGCCATCCAGTGAGCGTGCGATTCCAGTGACCCACATGTCTCTGTGGTCAGTCCCGTCATCACCGATGCGTTCTTTGACAGCGTCTACCGCTTTAGTTACTGCGGTCTTGTCATCATCAGCAATGACATCAAGTGTGACTTGAAGTGTGATTCTGTGGATACTCATTTTGCTACTTCCAGAAGTGTGCTTTCTTTGTTTCAGTTTTTTCAGTTTTTACTGCGACTTTCATCGGCGCAGTTACTGGTGTCAAGAATCCGTTGTCTCTCATCCAGTCAATTGCTTCGTTGAAGATTGGGTCTGATTTACTTTCTTTCCATTCTTCGTACTCTGCAACTTGTTCGTCGTCGTCCCAGTCAATGTCTTCTGCATACTCGCATGGAGCGTAAAAGTTTTCGTAAGCGACAGTTCCGTTGTGCATAATCTCAACACCCTCAAAGAATCCTGCTTCTTCGTCTGAAGAGAACATGAAGGCGCAGTTCGGAAACTTCTCAGAGATTTGTCTAAAGCCTTCGCTCGCAGTTCCCCAAGGAGTTTGGAAGAAGCCTGCCACGAACCACATTTCTTCGTAGTCGTATGGTTCAGGCTCTGCGTCAAAGTTTGTTTCGCAGTCTCCCCACTTGACTCCCCAATTCTGAATCTGCCAGTCGTACCAGTCTCTAGCCCCGAACTCGGCGATGTTCGCCTCCTGCTTCTTCAACAGTTCGGCGTTGCTTGCGACTCTTGTGTCGTACTGCTCTTGAGTCCATTCTCCGTTAGCGACCATCTTTGCCCACTCTTCGGGGATTTCTTTCAACGCAAATTGCGAAGTGGTCTCACTGAGTTTCTGTGGACATGGTAGGTGACCCTCAAGAATCTTGATTTCTGAAGTCATCCCAGACTCGCTCTTTACGACCTTTACGCCGTTGTAGAAAGCCTTGACCTCGTGCTCGGGTCCACGGACAATAAAGGAAGTGCTAGACCAGTTCGGCATGCTGTTCCTTCTTTGTTGTGGTGATTTCGTCAGCACCTTCAATAAAGGCGTTTCCAAACAACCGAGTCCATTTTGAGACGACATGGTTTCTGCAGTATTCGGTTTCTGTGTCAGTACCGAAGTCTGAGGTGATATCCATTTCCTCGGAAAGTTCCATCGGTCCCCATTTTGCTGTAATGCGATAAGTGTTCATAATTCATTGTGCCGTGTAAGCGGTTAGACCACAACCCCCTTGTCGGAAGAGCAACAACAGTTGTACCGACAAGAGGGTTATGGAGACCTAGTTGGCTACCTGTCCCCCCAAGCGTCCTTGAGCATGTGAGGGAGAGACTGCTCAATGTGCGCTCCAGCCTTCAACTTCTCAAGCGTCTCAACAGCCTTGGTGGCGTCCTCAACGACAATGACCTTCTTCTCCTTGGCGTATGAAGTGCATTGGTTAGCGAGAAGCGTGGAGAATCCTTGATTCGGTCCGCACACTCCACCATCAGTCACCCAAATAACTGGAGCCGATGAATGTTGACGGTGCTTCACGCCCCACTCAAGCGCAGGGAAGTCAACGCCGTTGCCTGCACCCATCTCGGGGAAGTCATGCTCTGAGACCATGCGACCCTTGTCAGCGAGTAGCCAAGCGTTAGGACGACCTTCTCCGATATCGGAATAACCGAGAACGGTACAGCCCGGACTTGCTTCCAGCATTTTGCGAACATCATGACGGGTGAGTGTCATGGAGCCTGAGCAGTCAATGACGACCACTCCACCCATGCCACGCTTCTTGTTGTCAAAGATTCGTTTTTGTGGGTCGCTCATGTATCGGTGGATTCGCCGTGGTGAGCGACCAATGTTAGAAGCACTGCGCTTCTTTCCGAGATTGCCTTGAGTGACAACCGTGAGTGGAAGTCGCTCAATGTTGAGTTCACCCCAATACGGAGCAGTGGCACGACCCATGTTGTCAGGAGAGACAGAAGTAATTTTGTTTATGTACTCCTTCTCGCTGAGAGGCTTGGGCTTGTTCTCTCCAATGTTGGAGTGAGCGACTGTGATTGTGTCACTGTCTGTCTGCTCGCTACCAGTGGAAGCAGACTTCTTGCTACTGCCTTCTTCTTCTTCCTGAACATTCTCGGGTGGCATGCCAGCGAGACGGTCAACCCACTCAGCCATTTTCTCGGTAAAGATAAAGCCTTGTGGAGCGAGACCAGTCTTTCGGTCAACACTCGTAGAAGCCAAGTAGCCAGTCTTGTGAGCCTTGTCCATCTCTTTGATTGCTCGCTTGGAAATGCTGAGAAGTGCCTTGCCCCATAGTCGATTATGTCGGCGCACTCCATTGAGATAGGGCTTGCTAGAAGCAGTACCAGCAGTTGCGATTGCCATGTGTACTGCACCTATCCAGTCGTTGGTGCATGCGTAGCGTTCACCGTCTGCAGTTTCAGTTCCGTCAGTGAGGTGTGTCATCACATCAAAGCCAGCCTTGCCACACAAGTAGTTCACTCGCAATTCCTCGCAGACGACCATCGCCTTGACAGTCGCTATCTTGCGATTCTGCCACTGCTCCCACTCTCCAGCAGGAGACACCTTTGCATGCATTAGTTCATGCGCTCGGATTGCTCTCGCTTGTGGAGTGTCTGCTCTTGGTGCCAACATCTGTCGGTCAACGATTGAAGTCGCAGGGATTCCTCGCCTCGCCTCGCAGTCATCAACTTGCCACGCACCGTGTTCTGTGTCTTTGCGGTGAATCCACTCGGGTTCCGCAATATGACCAGTCTCGTTTTCAGTGTGCAGGTTCATTAGCGAACACCGTCCACTGCGATTGCGTCAAGAACATCTTGTGCTCGTGCGCCGAAGATAATACGGCTTGCACTCTCGTCACCTAATTGCTTACGCAACTTGTCGTAAGCCATAAAGGTACGAAGCGAGATTCGGCGCTTGCCTGCGTCACACATACGCACTGCATACTGGCGAAGGTCTGCCGACAACTTCTCGAGTGCAGTCGGGTGAGGTTGGTTGATTCGGATACGAACAGGGAATCGGTCAGCCAATGCTGTCGGCAATTCTTCCATGTTCTCAATGTTCGTGGTCATCAGTGCTGAGAAGCCCTGCTTAGGACGGTGGATACGACCAGTCTCAGGGTGCTCCCAAGAAGCCGATTCGGGTGAATCAAGCATGGCGAGAAGAAGTGCGAACACATCTCCCGAAGCCTTGTCCACCTCGTCCACGATAAGACGACCACCAGTTACACCGTTGCCTTCCCATGCCTTGAGACCAGCGCCAGCGACCCAAGAGAACTTACCGTTCCCATCAGGCATAAAGGCTCCAGTCACATCCATAGAAGTCATGTCCTCGGTACACACCAAGCGGTGCGCTCCAGCAGTCACATCTCCGAAGTGGAGACCTGCGTAGGTCTTGCCAGTACCAGCAGGACCGAACAAGATAATTCGGTCAATGCCAGCGTCCATGCAGTCCTGCACATCCTGCCAGCACTGTGGGAGTGGGGTTGTATTTGTTGTTTTGGTTTCAATGTTGTTGCTCATGAATCAATTGTGCCGTGTAAGCCACAACGCAACAACCTCATTGTCAAGATTTCTCAGATTTTCTGTCTGCCTCAGCGTCACGCACTTCCCACAGACCTTTCTTTACCTTTCTAAAGGTAGGAGAATCTTGAAGAAACTTGAGAGTGGTGGGATAGGAGAAGCCCGATTGCTCCACTAGTTGTTCTGTAGTGAACTGCTCAAAGACATGTTCCTTAGACCATTCCACAAGAGCGTCATACTTGTCAGCACGACGGGGCCGTGGCGCACCCAGTTCATCGGTGTCAACGATTTCATCGCAGTATTCGGCGACAACATCGGTGATTACCTCTGTTGGTATGGAGTACGAAGCGAGATAGCGAGCAGGGTTGCCCGAACCGTTCCAGCCCATAAGGACATACATCGCACGAGTGCGGTACGACATTTCTGCGATTTCCTCAAAGGGAACGCGGTACTTGTCGCCATGTCTTTCAACGGCTTCTTCCCATAGTGATTTGTGTACAGCATTTATGTGTTCTGTTGTAATCATCGGATTATGTCCTCCTTGCAAGACATGCAGACCCATTCACCACTCTCAAAGTCGTAGGGCTTGAGGAATGTCCATGAGCCCTCTCCGAAGTATCCACATTCACATTCCAATTCAGGCATGTCGTCAATGTTCTCTTCTGTGATTTCAAGTGTGTCTAGGTCTTTGTATTCGGTGGTCATATCTACATTGTGCCGTGTAAGAGGTGAGGCGACAACCTATTATTGGGATTTATCTGAAACTCGGTCAGTGCCAGCGGCAGCCCCGCGTGTTGTATCATAATCCTATTAGATTTTCGAGAAGGAAATATCATGAGAAAACTTACCGCAGAAGAAAGAGCAGCAAAGAAGGCGGGACTTCCTCAGGTCGCCGAGGTTGCTGTTGAGTCAAAGAAGAAGGCGAAGAAGGCAAAGGCTGAGCCACAGGGAATCAGTTCAGATTCCTTCGTAATTGCTCCTGCTGAAAAAGTAGAAGAAGTTGCCGAAGTGGCTGCAGAAGAAGTTGCCGAAGAAATCGTCACTTCTGATTCCGACGCAGCCGCAGAGTAGTTCAAAAAAATCACTTTTTTTTGAGACCCCCCTGGGGTGTGTCAAGGTTTCCGCCACCGTAATGGTTAAAAAGGCTCTTTGTTGTAGAAATTGTAGAGTGCATCTACGAAGTTCTTCTCGTAGCCCTTCCACGTGGTGTCAGAATCCATGATTGATTCTCCGACAAATGCCATCTCTGCTTCGTTGGATGATAGGAATCTCTCAACCAAGCCCCGAGTTGTGATGTCGGCAATGTCGTCAGGGTTCAGTGTCTCAAGAAGAAGTTCTGCTTGGTCCTTGAGTGCCGATGGTCCGTAAGAGACCGAAGTACACCAACCGTATTTAATCCACTCAATTGCGTCGTCTCCGATAGGTAGACCTGCAGTCGTCGCTACTTCGCCGATTTGTAGAAGTGGACCCGTGTTTAAAGTGTCCTTCTGCTCCTGAGTCAACGACTTCTCGTCAACGATGTAGCAGTTCTTGCTGTCAAAGACAGCCCCGCTGATGAGGTCAATCAAGAGAGTCACTTGAAGACCTGCCAACCGTGGTCTCCGAGCAGTTTGATGATTTGGTCAAGGCACTGACCATCGGTGAACTCTTCGCCGTCAAGGCGCAGAATCTCGACGATTCCAGCAATGACCTTCTCGTACTCGTTCAACTGAGTGGGGACTGGAGTTGTCATTTGACTTCCTCCACTTCCCAAGGATGTGAGTCCCATTCCGATTGACCGTCAAGGTCTCGTGTTTTGAGTTGGGCGTCGGTGTATGAGTAATAGATAGCCAAAGCAGCATCTTTGCTCTCTGCCTCTATCTCATAATCATGATTGATGGATTCGGTTACCCGAACTAGGTATTTCTTCATATCTCAATTGTGCCTTGTAAGGAACTAGACCGCAACCTCTGCAGGGTCATTTTCCAAACGAATATTGGTTCGCTGAACCCAACGGGTGCCAGCCCCGTTTTCTGGTGTGACCAAGAGGTCAAGATGTCCGTAGCGATAACGAGCAGAGGAAATGACGACTGGGAAGTCCAAGCCGTTTTCCGTGATGAACCCTCGGCAGTTTTTGTACGCTTCGTAGTTCACCTTTCCTGAGTTGTCTCGTGCTACTTGGTAGTTTTGTGCTGTATTCATAAATCAAGTGTGCAGTCTATTAGGGATAATGACAACCTCGTTTCACAGATTTCTTTACGAGACTGTCGTCACCCCTGAACGCCGGGGCTACGCCCTGAGGGAGAGCAGGGTCGCTACCTGTCGGTGCGTGTCCCACTCTCCCCTTCGCTGGGAGGCGATTTACTTGATGAGGCGAGCCACACCCTTGTAGGTGCTGGTGCTGACGAACTCCTCGTCACTCATGTTGAGGATTGCGATTGCGTTCTCCAACTCCTCTACCTCTCCCTTGATTTCCCAAGTGGCACGAAGCGCATTTTCCTTTGTTGGATAGGACAGATTGGCTGGCAGAGCGATTGTCACTCTTGCGTCATCTGCGTTTCTGCGCCAGTCGTGGGTCTGCGACACATCTGTCACTTTCCCTTTGCCTGACTTGATGTAATCAACGACTTTGGTTTCCCAGTCTTTGATTGCCTTCTTGTAGTCGGCATCTGCTTTGTCGTGAGCCTTCATCTCCTCATGGCGAGAAGCGAGTGACTCTTTGAGTGCGGTCAGTAGTTTATCCGTCTTGACCTTGACGCTGATTGGCTTGTTGTTGCTCATATGTCTATTGTGCCCTGTAAGGACTACCACCACAACCCTTAGATAGATTTATTTAGAGGTTGTGTCCCTATCTCTTACACGGCATAATTGAGACATGACAGCAACAACTATTACCAAACAGAACGACACAATTACCTACGCAAACGGTGAGTCGGCATACTTCCAGCAAGGCGGAAAAATCCTTGCTTCTCTCCCTAGCAACAGCAGTGCCATTGAGTTTTGGTACTACGAACTCACCACTAACGAACTGACGGTTCAGTACAAGTCCACTCCGACTTACTACAAGTACGAGGGCGTTCCGTTCAATGTGGTCTTTGACCTCATGCTTGCCGACAGCCTCGGCTCATTTATTGCGAAAGAGGTGAAGCCCAACTATTCTGTGGCGTGAGGTTGGCTCCTCACCCCTTACAGGGCATAATGGATTTATGGAAATAACACAAGAACAACTCGTAGGTTGGGCACGAGAAATAGACGCTCAACTCGCAATTCCTCAGCACCCTGAGGATTACACAACCCCTCTTGACTTCGGCACCTGCGGTGTTGTGGTCATGTCGGACAACTCACCAATGCTTATCGCCACAGGTGATGACCCTTGGGAATTGCTGACAAGTGATGAGGTGCGAGTGTTCGCACAGGGCTTCGGCTCGTTCTTCCTTGTCACCTACGGTGGCGTAATCGCACAAGACATTGAGACAGGCGAGAATGAGGCGCATATCGCTCGTTGCATTATGGGCATGACCTACAAGGGCATGAACACGGCTCTCATGCGCTTCCTTGACAACGACCATGTAGAGATTGACGAGACAGGCGACACCGCTAGTGGCTCGGCACAAGACCTCATGAAAGGGGTGTTCTCATGAGCCTGACAGAGATTCTTGAGGGTATCGGGAAAGAGTGCAAGGACTACAAGACCGAACTCTGCGTGGAGGGCGGGGGCCCCGCCGATGGTGCCCCATTCATCTTGGGAGCCGACTACAAGGGCACACCGTTCCTGATTCCCGACACGCTTGATGGGCACCCGACTGACAACCTGCCGATTATCCTCAACGCCATACTCCAAGGACTTGAGGAAAAGAACGGCACAATGCGCTGGGACTGGCTCGCCTATGTAGTTGAGGGTTACGCAAACGGTGGTGAGGATTACTTACCCGAAGATTGGGAACGTGGTTCCCTTGAGCGGGACTTCAAGAACAACGCTTCATCGCAAGTAAAAGAAGGCATCATCATTACTGCGTACACATGGGAAGGCGAATCTGCCTGTCGCACAATGCTGTACCACTATGGAGATGATGGTCTGCCTGTGTGGGAAGAACCAGTTGATGCTGACGAAGCACCCGATGGTCTTGTGCCTTTTATCTTTAACACTTTCCGAACTTTCTGTGCCAATGAAGGTGACTTAGCCAAACTCATAGAGGGCTTTCCGTCACCGTGATGGTTTCAGACAAGACGGCAGGCAAGCACATTTTGCTGGGATTGACACTTTCCTACCCAGTTTTGCTGCCGTTGCCGACGGGGCTGCAAGTCCTCTGCACCCTGCTGTCTGTGCGGTGCTACTTAGTTGCATACAAAAACCTACGGTAAATCTTTTTCACCAAGTTGTGTCCCTGTCCCTTACAGGGCATACTTGAAGTGTGAGAGGGCAACCTCTTGCGAAATACATAGCAACCACCTCGGTTGTGCTTACCCTGACAGATAAGGCTCTGTTGGCGATAAGGCTCTACCCACGATAGTCGTTTGTTCTAGACTCCCTACTCCCTCTGGTGTATCCGACCTCTTCCATTCAGCCGTCCTCTTCACAGCGTCTGCACGCCGTCCGACGGGAAAGGGTGGTGAGACTTGCTATCTCAGTTATGTGTTTCGCAAGAGGTTGTGTCCTTGTGGCTTACACGGCATAATGAATTATGAAAGAAAATGAACTGACCGCCAAAATGGCAAAAATCCTTTTAGACCTTTCTCCAGCAGTGGACTCACTGAACGAGGAGTGGTACAACACAGACAACGATGACGAGTTTGAGAAAGCACTTGCGGTAGTGGAAGCACTACTGAAAGAAGGCAAAGAACTCGCCCGTCTTGCACTGGAGGTTGCACAATGAGCGAAGTAATTGACATACAAACAAAGTTCATTGAAGACCTGCAAGAACAGGCTGTTATGACGATTATCAAAAAAGACGATGGTCGCTACACGGTGACTGTCAAAGTCGGGGCCGAAGAGAACTCATGCGAATGGGGAATGTTGAGCCTGTGTTACGACTGGGCAGTAGGTCACATGATGATGAGGTACGGGTTCGTATGACGAAGTATGACAACGACTGTCGCAAGAAGTTCTACGAGGTGCTGGAGGCGGAGCCCCGCCACGCTGGTTACTCGCCTTCACAACTTGTCTCCGTGATGGTTGTGATGCAGTGCGACTCAACTGAAGCGAAGAAACTCATTGACGCTGAATACGGTGGACTTGACTGGTCTGAAGCAACTTGGGAAGAAACTCGGGACTACTTCTACTCCGTCCAAGAAATCTTGAATGAGGGGTTGTTGTCTTAGTTACTACAAGGCACAATTGGAATATGACAAAAGAAGAAGTTCTAAGAAAAGAAGCAGAAAAAGAGTGGGACGAAATGTCCTACCATGATTACAAATTATGGCTTTATGAATACGCTGAATCAGGAAACGACATCAGCGAGAACGCTCACACAGTACAAGAACAAGAAGAAATGTTTATTCAGGAATACATTGAGGTGAACTCATGATGACACAAGTAGAAGCAGTGCTATTGAGCAACGAAAAGACAGAACCCGAGTATTGGGTTATCTGTGAGCAACTCCCAATGGAGTACGCCGAAGACGAGTTTGTGCGAGTCCGTGACTTCAGCAAAATCCGTGAACGAGTAAAGGGCGACACCTACGCCACTTGGACTGTTCTGTGTGAACGAGACGGATACGGCAAGGATGAACTTGTGGTTCACCCGTTCATCGTGTGGACACTTGTCGCCCGACCTGAAGGTTGGTCTTTTGCAAGTGGTGAGTATTTTTCAACATTTGAGGATGCTCTCAAAAGTTACAAGGCGAGGTTGTGAGGTTGCCCCTTACAGGGCATACTTTGACTATGGATAAGAAATTGCAGAAAAAACTGAACGAACTGTTAGAAATTGCCGATGAGTACGGCGTGACAGTAGAAGACCTACTCAAAGAAAAAGAACTTGGAGCGAAGGTAGACAGACCGTTCACAATCGCTATCCAGTTCACACGACTCCAAGACATGGTGGACTTTGTGAACGAGTCAATACGAAACTGGGACACAGACAATCCTGGTTGTATTTGGAAAGCAGACGCACTTGATAAAGAGTTTGCAGGTAAAGGCGGGGCCAACTCGTACGTCATTCGTGGCAACTCTTGTTCCAAGGGCGATGACCTGAGAATCACAAATCTTGATGGCTCACTCGCTGGAGACAAAAAGGTGAACTCAAAGTTCAGAGAGTGCCCACGATGCACACACTTCATTCCGAATGACGACACCCCAGGTGCGTACCCCGGGGCTATCTCGCGCTTGGACAACGAGACCGAAATCTGTTCAGACTGTGGCGTTGAGGAAGCCTTGCTCCAATACCAAGGCTTGCTTACCGACTGGCGAAAGTAGTCGGAGAGGTTGTCTGTCTGTCTCTTACAGGGCATAATGAAGGTATGAACAACACAATTCTCGCCGAGGGCGAAATCACCAACACCTGCACTTGCGTAGACGACAACGAAAATCCAATTGACTGTCATGGAGACTGTTGGGAGTGGGCGGTAGACAACTTTGTTACCGACACTTCCGACTTCTTCAACAGCAACCCAACTGATTACTGGCGCATAAAGAATCTCAAGTTATGGGCAGGCGAAGTAAGCGGAGTCGCACACTGCAAGACTCCACAAGAACTACTCCGTGCCATGACAGTAGATAGCGAGTGGACAATGCGCTACTCCGTCTACGCCGACAAACTTGAGTATTCACTCTCGCACCATGACGCTCCGACTGGAAGTTCAACGGTAGTCACCACGATGACAGAGGAAGAGGCGGAGGAACTATGAACCACGAAATGAGAACCGAGTACGTGAACAACGCATACGGTGGAATCGTTGGCAAGACTGTCAAGTCCGTCCGCCCGATGAGTCCCGAGGAATCTGTTTGGGATTACGACAACAACATCGGATGGCTCATTGAGTTCACCGACGGGACTGTCGCCATCCCTGCATCAGACCCCGAAGGCAACGGGCGTGGTCATCTTTTTATTCCTCAATAGGTTGCAGTCCTATGCCTTACACGGCATAATGGAGACATGAGCAACATAACAAAATCCATCACAGAAAAAATCATCACCGATACCCCAATGGAACTTCCGCAGGCTGTCCTGTACGGAGTGAACACAGACGGTGAAACGACTGTTATCGGGCGACACCGAGACATTTACGAACTACTGGAAACTTGCGAGTTACCCAAAGACAACAACTTTGTTGGTCTCGCTGTACACACAACTGGTTGGGCTGCCCCACTCAATGAAAACGGCGAAGTAGATGGTAAGCCTTCTGAACACGCTGAACGCCAGCGTTGTGCGCTTGTCGTTTGTCGTACAGCACAAGACTTCTGTTCGGCTATCAGGTTGGAGAGCAGAGAAGAAGTGGAGTACGACCAAGAATCACCAAAGGGTTCTTTGTGGGAAGCCATTGGTGACTGCCTTGTGAGGTTGGGGGCTTAGCCCTCACCTCAACTTCGCCCCCTCGCAAGAGTGTGGGCGGAGCCCCGTGTTTCGGCTCAAAAACTTTCTTTGTTGGCGAGGTTGTGACGCCGGTGCTTACACGGCAAAATAATTGCCCGACATCCTCTGGTAGCGATTATCAAAAAAACGAGATTATTTCTCAACTCGCAGGTTGTTGTCTCAAGCCTTACAGGGCATAATGAAGTATGACTAAAGCACTTATTATCAAGGCAGACGGAAGCCAACCAATTATCCGTGAAATCCCACAAGGCGAAACTTACGGAGTAATCAAAGAAGTTGTCGCCTCACCTCAAGGTGACTGGTTTGACTGTGTGCGTGGCGATAAGTTTCACGGCTATGTCAATGACACGGGTCTAATTGACGGACTTCCATTCAACCCTGTTTGCTCAATCATCTTTGGGCAAGTTATCTGTGGTGATGTAATCCTCTTTGGCTCTTTCTCTCCAACAGATGAGTATGACGGAGCAGAACACGACATTCCTGAGTGGGTGCGTTTCTCTGTCAATCAGCAATACTTCCTGTGGAAGCAAAACGCTGATGAAGCGATGAGAATGGAAAAGTTGTGAGACTCTTCCGCCACCGTAACGGTTTCAGGAAGCGCAAGGGGGGCGGGGCCACCGACGGCTACTACCGAGTTGTCTCGCAACCTCGGATTATTGGCGAACCAAAATTGCCGAATCCCAAGGTTGTGCCTTATACCCTTACAGGGCATAATGTACTTATGACAAACTTTTCAACATTCACCAACAAAGAAATCCTTGACCTCATTGACGAGAACTACTTCACTCTCGGCAACACAGGCAGAGAGGCTGTACTCGCCCTCACGGACGAAATGCACAACGGCTTGTGGGAACAGCACAGCGTTCCAGCAGAGCGCATGGCAGACATTCTCGCCGAGTTCACAGAGATGATGTTGCCCTACTGGGACACGCCAGCACAGCAAGCAGGTGCGCGTGCTTGATTACGCACGCTCTCGCACAGGCTTTCTAGTCTGCACCTGCCGTAACACAACGGAAGGTGAGGGGTTCGCCCCTTGCGACCCGTACGGGACTCCAGTAGACCCAGCAGACGGGTGGAGTGGTGTTACTGTCATGTGTCTCCAATGCGGAGAGATGGGCGAGGTGCGACAGTGACCGTAATCTGCGACAACTGCGGGGGCGAAGCCCCGAGGGTTTGGAATGATGTTTCATTGCCGATAGCAGGCATGACCTTCAACAAGGACTCGCTTGGTTATTACGCAGGTTTTTTTGACTGTTATCCACCTGAAGAAAATTGGCTTTCTATTTGTCACGACTGCGCTGTCACCTTCATGAAGACAATGTCGGGGCTCGCCAGCAAACTTCTCCCGATGAGGGGCGGACACCCAAACGAAAACTTTGAGAGCGATGCACCTTGCTGTGCGTGGGCGTGGAAGTGGGATGAAGAAGTCCCGTGTTCTGACTGTGGGGCTGCAACTGTTTTGCTTGGAACCCACGACCTCACATGGGAAGTGCGACCCTGCCCCTGCCCGAAATAAAATCCATTTCTCAGGTTGTTGCTTTGGTTCTTACAAGGCACAATTAAAACATGATGTATGACATTTTACCGAGCGTACTTGCTCACTTAAAAGAGTTGAAAGGTAAGCGTATTCGTCTTGTTAGTTCAAGCGACCCTTACACGAAACTGAATCCCGGGGCAGAAGGAACTGTCTCGTTCGTAGACGACATGGGTACTGTTCATGTCAAGTGGGACTGCGGTTCTTCTCTCGGATTAATTTACCGAGAAGATTATTGGGAAGAGGTTGTTGCCTAGTTTCTTACAGGGCATAATGAACACATGGGACTTGACCAATATCTAACAGCAAAAACACTCGTAGTCGGGGGAGAACACTCACCCGAAGGTAGCCGTAACACCTACGAGACAATCCTTACGGCAGTCGGTTCACCAACCGTATTAGAGAAGGTTCTGCCAACAGCAACCGTTTCAGTATCGGTTGGCTACTGGCGCAAAGAGAACGCAATCCACAAGTGGTTCGTAGACAATGTTCAGAACGGCGAGGATAACTGCGCTGAATACTTTGTCAGCCGTGAGCGCATCGGGGAACTGAAAGAAATCTGCGAGAAAGTTCTTGCCGACCACAGTCTCGCCAATGAGTTACTGCCGACAGTAGACGGGTTCTTCTTCGGGACTACCGACTACGACGACTGGTACTTCCAAGGAGTGAAGGACACGGTGGAAATCATGGACATCTGTCTTTCGCCTCAGTACGAGAACTGGGAATTTACTTACCAATCTTCTTGGTAAGGGCTTTCCGCCACCGTTATCGTTTCAGGTAACACAAGTTCGGTGCGGGGGCCCCGGCGTGTGAGTTTTTTGTTCATTTTTCCTTCTCACAAGTCGGGGCTTCTGCCCACCCACTTATCCACAACCTTCCTGTGGATAAATAATTGTTGTAGAAAAGTTGTGTGCCTACGCCTTACAAGGCATACTTGAGACATGAGCAATACAGCAACTTTCAGAAAGTCCCTCAAGGGCAAATTCACCTACATTGACTACGCCAACGGCGAGTGCGCCTATGTCACCAGTCGCAACATTTGGTCACAGCCAGACCACAGCAGTGCCATTGACGAGTGGACTTACAGACCTGTCAATCAGACGCTTGAGGTGGTCTACAAGAACAACCCGACCCAGTACATCTACGAGGGAGTGCCCATGAGCGTTATCTTCTCCATGATGACCGCCGACAGTCTCGGCGTGTTCATCGCCAAGGAAGTCAAGCCGAACTACTCGGTGGAGAGGGTGCTTGACTGATGGGGCTTATCTCCAACTTCATCGCCTACAAGGTGGGCAAGCGAGTCGGTGAGGGGCGGAGCCCCGAGTACGCCCACGACCCCGAATGTATCCACTACTACGACTGTGTGGCAGAACGGGGCTGCGCCAGCAGAGCCTGCGAGTTCCAAGAAATGTTTGAGGAATAGTTGTGTTTTCTACTCTTACAAGGCACAATAGAAATATGACAGAACAAGAAACAATCCAATCCCTCCGAGACCAAGTAAAGGAAATGGAGGCAATGCAGAAGAGCCTCTACTACGCCTTCTGCACCCTGCACCTGTTCTCCAAGTGCAAGAACCACAGAGACGAACCCTGCACAGAGACTTGCTCATTCAAGACCACCAAGGCTTATGTGTTCGGTGAACTCGCAGAGCAACTGCCTTTCACTCAGACTCAGCCAAACCCTGAGGCGGTGTACCCCAAGGGGAGGTATCACGGTGACTAGCCCTCTACCCTCCCGTGCGTTGGGGGCTGGAGCCCCGCACGCATTGTGTACTATTGCTTGCAACACTTACGGAGGTAAACGATGGAGCAAATAATGTTTTATGCAGGAGCATCGTTTCTTTTTTTAGTTTTCGCTTTTACAATCAAGAACCTCTGAGTCCGGGGCTCGCATCTGCATCGCTGAAATGAACGGCTGACCGCCAAAACTTATTGTGTCATGAGGTTGTTGTCTAAACCACTACAAGGCATAATTGAAGTGAAAGGAGGTTACAACCTTGTTTATTCTTGAAGTACATGTGTGCTACGACGACTGGATGGAAGTCGGTAGAGGCACACTCAAGGAGATGCAGCGTCTCTCTGATGAGAGAGGCGGTAAAACCCGCATCCTTGAGGCGTAAAAACCCTTCACACAAAACCCCACCCGCCCTCGGACACGACAGGCAGGTGGGGTTTTTGTTTGCCCTTGTAGCCGATAAACTCGGGGCCTATGGCACGGTTCATTTGCGAGATTTGTATGCACGAAGTAGACCCGAAACAGAACAGCGTTCTGCATCTTGTGACTGGTTGGGTGAAGGGTGTTACGAACAACATCAAGAAGACGGAAACCAACCACTATCGCTACGTCCACGAGATTTGCCAGCCCCGCGAGGAAGACCAGCAACTCCCCCTGTTCTGACGGGCGTGAATAAATAATGTAAAAGAAGGTTGTTGTTTCTACTCTTAGACGGCATACTTGGTGTATGAATAACAACATCACACTCAACAGAAACGAGTTGCGTGTCGGTGGTCGTAAGGTAGCAACTGTGTCTAACTTCTCGGCTCTCCGTGACGCACTCTTTGCCAACCTCACTCGCCATGAAGCCGTGTACCTAGCAGTCGCACTTCTCGGTGAAGCACGAACCTCTGACATCTCCGACATGTTGGACATGGACAAGGCGAACACCACGAAGCGACTGGAAGCACTTGCAGATGACGGCAGGCTCAAGGTTGTGGAGAAGGCAAACAAGAAGGCGGGACCAGGTCGCCCATCACGGGTCTGGGCTGTCAAGGACTAGTCCTTTCCGCCACCGTCATAGTTTTAGAAACACTTGGCGGTGGTGGGGCCCCGGCTTCATGCGTATTTGTTTGTTAGGCACGCCTAATGTTTCCCGTGAAACATAGTGAGTTTCTTAAAGAAATGTTGGTGGGCAGGTTGTGTGCCCATCCCTTAGGCGGCATAATTTAGGTATGAACAACAACAAAGCAAATCCAGAACAACTCCTCCTCATCGCCTACAAGGCGGCTGAACTAGAGGAGTTGCTGAAGCAACTGGGCACGATGCCTTCTTACGACAACCAAAGCCCTGCCGACCTGCCCGACCTTCCTTGGTCAAACACAACGCTGGCGAACCTGACCCACGCTCTCTACTCGGTCACGACCATCATGGACGATGAGATGGAGCAAGAGGAGTGGGGAATCACGGACGACATGGTGGACAACCTCATAGAAAGGGTGGGGTGAGAGGTTGTGACCTCACCCCTTACAAGGCATAATTTAGGTATGAGGAATTACGATGCGTGGCTGACCAAGCCCTACGACGACCAAGCCGATGACGAATGGATGTGCGAGTGCTACGAGGCAACGACCCGATACGAGGAGAACCGAGACGAGTGGTTGTCGGAGAACGAAGGCAAGACCGAGGACGACTTCCGAGAGACCGACCACTACTACAACTGCGCAAGGCGGTGGGCTAGTGGTGAGTGACCTTCACGGAAACTGGGATATCGACGAGGACGAAGTCCCGGCGACCGAACACAACCCGAAATGCACCTGCGATGACTGCGACCCACTGGACATGAGTGCCGACTCTGACATGGACATAGACAGCCCGAACTACCACGCACCCAACAGGTGTCACGACCCAAAGTGTGATTACCCCCAGTGTCAAGACAGCGGGGCTGTCGGGACAGACCCATACCCAGGCGAGAACATTTGGTGGAAGACAAACGACAACTGGAACAATTCATGACTGAATGTTGTGAAACCTACTCTTACAGGGCATACTGAAGTATGAGTGCTATGAAAAGAATTGACGAAATACTTGAGGGAATGTTCCGACCTGTCTGCAAGACCTGTCACAAAGTTCCCAAGAACAAACCCGAAGGCTTTTGCTTTTACTGCGAGGCGCATATCTGCCAGTGCGATGTGAGCGACATTTGTGACTGTTAGTTACCATGTGTTAGCCTGTTCCCCAAGCGAGGTGAGTTATGAGTAACAAGTTCAAGAAGTTGTCGGGGCTGTATGACTGGCGTGTAAAGCCGAGTAGCAGAACCAACGCACCCAAGAAGCGGAAGCGCAAGAAGTAATGCCGTCGTCGTGGGGCGGGAGTCCCGGAAACTCCGCAAGCGAACATGACAAGAACTACTTTGACAGACAGTATGTAAAGTACTTTGACAGTCTTGGCTACGACTTTTCTATGAAGCGAGAAGCAGGCAAATGGGTAGTCGTAGTTACTGACCCCCTTCAAGATGTGGAACTCGTGCGAACGGAGCCCCGAGATTCACTGAGCGACGCACTCATTGAGTCTTATGTGAAGTCAAAGTCTTTGCTGTGGACGGTCTTCCGCCACCGTGATTAGTTCAGGAAGAACTTCGGCGGCGGGGCCGCACGCCCGCGCGTAGTTTCCGAGTTTCTGTATCCACAACCTGTGAACAAATCTGTGGATAACTTTCTTTTATCTAATGTTGTTGTTTCTACTTTTACACGGCATACTTGATATATGGAGGTGAAAATTTGGAAACTTTAGAGTGCTGCGAAAGCGATGGCGTGTACGCTCGCCCGTGTGCAGGCGAGCCACAGGTGCGGTATTTCCCAACTCGTGGGAAAACGCACTGGAACGGCAATTCGTACTGCGATGCGCATTGGGAAGAAATTGAGTTTATGCTCGGTTGATTCCAACGCCTTGAACCCCCTTGTTTGCGCAGGGGGGTTCTTTGCTGTCTACGGGCAGAAGCCCCGACTCGGTGCCAGTGCGAATCAAAAACGCTGGGCTACGGAACGCACGGGGAAACAAAGTTAAACCCACAACAAAGTTGCCCAACAAGGTTGGTGTCTTGTGGCTTACAGGGCATAATGGAGTATGACCTACTACATATTTACCTCACTCTACGGACTTGCCTCGGCAGTAATGATTCTCTGGCGCAGGTAGTTGCAACAACCCAACTATCGGGCTAATGTAACAAGTACCTCAGCAACCCCCACTCAGAGGCGCAAGACCCCCATTCGCATTTGCGGTGGGGGTTCTTGTATTATTGGGTATGAGCGAAAACGAAGACGGGGCTAAGCCCGACGAAGAAAAAAAGAAAAAAGCAAAGCCAAGGTTCTTGCAAAGAAAGCCTCGCAGATGTTGTGGTAAGCCGTTATAGGCGTTACAATAACCTGATGACAGGAAACAACGAAGAACTGCACGACTTCCCCATTGAGACTTTTGATGACTGGGTCAAGTACGGTTATGTAAAGGGCTGGGTCGGAGCCCCGATTTGCTACACACACGACGGCTTGCCAACAACTGAGCAAGAAGATGAAGAGTTCGCTGAAGGCGACCCATGTATTCACATTCTCCGTCTCTACTTTGACGAGAATGAAAAGCGGGACGTCGAAGCAAACCACTCCCCATCAACATGGCGAGCCAGCAATAGAGGCTTGTGACAGGTTGTTATCCACTTGCTTACAAGGCATAATGGAAATATGACAGAAGAAGTTACATGTGATGAACGCCAGCCAAAAGCATGGCGCAACGGCAGATACATCTACTGCCTCAGCCACAGCAGTCATCAGGTTTACGACAGCCAAACCATCTACAAGGGCGACACCCTTGCGTGGAAAGGTCGCAGGTGCGACTGGTGCAAGAAGGAAATCAAATGAGTGGCTGGACACACGAGGAAATTGAAGCGTATGACGACTTCATGGACTCTTGGGCTAACTCGTTCTTGTGTGAACAAGACGCAGAGAAAGAGGGTGAACAATAATGATTACTTTCTTCCTTTCGCTTTTCAGCACGGGACTGCTGACAACGCAGAAAAATGAGTACGCACACTGGGGCGGAGAATGAACTACTACTCATTCAAACTCTGCGTCCAGCAAGAATGGGCAGAGGCCCCGAATCTCAGGTTCGGACAGGTGTACTTCAACTTACTGAACGACCTGCGACCTGACCTTGCCGATGAACTGCGTGGTACAGAACTTGACCCGTATTACCTTCGTCTTACAAAAGACGTGCCTGAAACAACCGAGAAGTTTGTTATGGAGAAATGGGACAACAACACGGAGTTCCCTCTCGGCGATGAACGCGGGGCAACGAAAACATCTGGTGACATCGGGTTGTGAATCGTGCTCTTAGACGGTAAGATGTAATCAACTAGGAGCGAAAGCGAATAGCGGTGGTACATACAGGACACCGACTGTTAGGTCGGGAGTGCGTGCGGTCAAAACACAACTACGAGTAGACCACAGAATAATTAATTTCCGCTAACGGGAAATGGGAAAGAGCCTCAGCCTTCGGGTTGGGGTTTTTTCTTTTTCTTTTTTTCCCGGAAACTGGTAGCCCCGTTTTTAGCCGTCTAGATTTTTATTCCCATTTCCTTTCCGCCACCGTAATAGGTTCAGGAAGAAATCCGGACGCGGGGCCACCGTTCCGCCGCAGAAAAACGCATTTCATGGGTGCGAGCCTGTGGATAAGTTTCTAAAAATAAATGTTGTGTTTTCTACCCTTACACGGCATACTTGAGATATGGAGGTGAGAATGAAAGAATGTCAAGCGCACGGCGATACGTACCTTGATTGCGAGGGAACCAGCCACGAGCGTGCAAACGGCGAGACACTGTGTCCAGCGCATTGGGCGGTACATGTCTACCAGTTGATTACGGGCAGATAATATCCCCCTAGAAGAACCCGCCAGTGCCCTCCGCTGGCGGGTTCTTTGCTGTCTGCGTTCTCGTGGGCGGAGCCCCGTTTCGTTCCGCTCGTGAATTTAAAACGCTGGGCTGCGGCAGACCGCCGAAAACTTTCCGAAAACTAATGTTGTCATTCCAACCACTACAAGGCATACTTGATTCATAAGGAGGTGAAAATATGGAACAAGAAGAAGTTTATTCTCTCGTGTGGGAAGAAGAAACCCAGCAGTATCGGGCTTACGCCGACAAGACGGCAGGCAGTTTCTCTGTTACCGAGCGTGAGGCGATGGTGATGGTTGCGCTAGGACAAGCGCACTACTCTTGCTGATAAAAGGAACCCGCCTGTGCCCCTCCGCAGGCGGGTTCCTTTTTTTGCCAATCCAAAACGCTGGGCTACAATACGGAGCGTGAAGACACTCAGCCTTGATGATGACCACCTAGTCCTGCAGTCCCCCTATGACCCCAAGGAGGTCGCAGAAGTCAAGGCAATAAAGGGTGCGAAGTGGGACAAGGTCGCCCGTGTGTGGCGAGCCCCGATGTCATCAATAAACGAAGTGAGAGAGTTCGCAGAAGCCAATGGGTTTGAGATTGAACCTGAAGTCCTGCTGTTCACACTCCCCTCTCGCAAGAACGAAACTCGGGGCATCAGGTGCGACGAGAAATGGCTCTTTTTGCACTTTGCATACGACAGAGTAATGATTCAGTCAGTCAAACAAATTCCTGGAATTACATGGGACAAGAAGACGATGGCCTGGCGAGCCCCGAAAACCAGCATCGCCGAGGCAGTCAAGTGGGCAGACACATTCAAACAAGAAGTTCCAGACGAAGTCAGACAAATGCTCACCGAAATCAACACGGCTTTGTCGGAACTCAAGGATGCTTCACGACAAACTGATGCTGACATTGAGGTGGCGGGACTCCCGCTGCTGCCGTATCAGAGGGCAGGAGTTGCTTACGCAAGTAACGCACGGAGAACTTTCATCGCTGACGAGATGGGCTTGGGAAAAACATTGCAGGCGATTGCAACATTGGAGTATGTTTCTGACTCCTACCCAGCCGTCGTTGTGTGTCCCGCAACTCTGGTTCTGAACTGGCAAGCCGAATACCGTAGATGGCTTCCTCACAGAACAGTCAAAGTAGTCACCGACAGGAAAGAGTTTCCGTCTGACTATGACGTAGTTGTTATTGGTTATTCTAACATCAATCATTGGGAAAAGCAACTTCTCAATCATAAATCTTTTGTTTTTGACGAAAGCCATTATTGCAAGTCGCCTCAAGCACAACGAACCAAGAGTGCGGTGAAAATCGCTCGGTCGGCCCCGAAATCCGGAATTGTCCTGTGTCTGACGGGAACTCCAGTTACAAACAGACCAGCCGAGTACGCAAGCCAACTAAACATTCTTGGGAAGTTAGATAAGTTCGGAGGAGAGTGGGGCTTCTACCGACGTTATTGCGGGGCTTTCAAAGACAAGTGGGGGCAGTGGCATCTTGATGGACATAGCAATCTTGATGAACTAAATGAAACACTTCGCTCAACTTGTTACATTCGGCGCACAAAAGAGCAGGTTCTATCCGACCTCCCACCCGTTGTTCACGACCCAGTTCTGGTTGACGGGACTGCTGCCGGTATGAAGGAATATAAAAAAGCAGAAACAGACATCGTTGAGTACCTAGTACAGCGTGCCAAGGAGATTGCTAAAGAACTTGGATTAAACCCCAACTCAGCAGCGGTGGTAGCAAAAATCAAAGCAGAATCAAATCAGCACTTGGTTCGCCTCTCTGTTCTGCGCCGTCTGTCAGCAAAAGCAAAAATGCCAGCAATCAAAGAATGGGTGGAGTCCCGCGTCGCAGAGGGACGCAAAGTCGTTATCGCTGCTCACCACAGAGATGTTGTGGATGAACTCGCCCTTGCGTTTGGAAACCTTCGCATCCAAGGTGGCATGGACATCAATGATGTGGAAGAACAGAAGCGCAAGTTCATGACCATGTCTTGTGAAGAAGCCCCAGTTATTGTTCTGTCAATCCAGGCGGCAAAGACGGGGCATAACCTGCAAATCGCACAGGATGTATTGTTTGTGGAACTTCCTTGGACACCTGCTGATGTAGACCAAACTTATTCACGCTGTCATAGGTTGGGACAGAAGTCTTCCGTCACGGCGACTTATCTACTGTGTGATGGAACGATAGATGAGGACATTTACTCGCTCATTGAGAGAAAGAGAAATGTCGTGAATCAGGCTGTCGACGGAAGTCCCGCCGAAGAAGCCGAGGGAGCGAGCCAGTTGATACTCCGTCTGCTGGGTGCTGGACAATAAACATCCGACTGAAGTTGTTGTCTTGCGCCTTACACGGCATACTGAAGGTATGAGCAAGAAGAAAGACATCATCCGCATAGCGCTGAACCAAAAGGGGATAGTGATTACTGACGGAATACCTGAACACATCATTGAACTCCTGCGTTTCAACGGTTACAAAATCAAGGTACGGAAGAAGGTCAAGAAATGGACGTAAGTATTGCTATTGACCCGTGGTTGGTAATCGTCCTGCTTGCCTCGTTCGTTGCTTTGCGTGTGTGGCATCCCATCACTCAGTATGCGGGGCGTCGTAAGAAGAAAACGAATCTGTAAATTTTCCTTTCCGCCACCGTGATAGTTTCCTGCAACACTCGGTGGGTTGGGTGGCCCCGCAACATTCATTTGTGAGTTTTTGGGCGGGCAGGTTAGTGAACTTTTCTCACCATTTCCCTGTTTGTGACTTCGGTCACATCAGGTTGTTGTTTTATCCACTACAAGGCATAATTGTTGTATGAACATATTCCAAGAAATAGCAATAGCCTCATGGCTAATCATGAAGATAGCCTTCTTCTCTTTGACCGTAATCGGCGCAAAGGTCGTATGGGACAAGTACGGGCACCACGCCAAGCCTCTCTTCCAACTGGCTGAAAAGCGCATAAGTGGCGTGTATCAGGGCAACGAGTTGGACAAGGACGAGGACGAGGACTGGTTCGTTCGTTGAGCCAGCCCCAACCCACGCCCCAGCGGAGTTGTGGCCCCGAGATTCAGGTGCTACGCTTTCTGTGTAAATCTAATTAGAAAGTTTACTCACATGGCACACGCATTAGAGATTGACGCAATGGGCAGAGCAAAGATGGCTTACGCCGACAGGGAAATCCCTTGGCACAGGCTGGGAAAGCCAATGGCTGGGCTACAGACTGCAGAAGCGATGCTCTCTGCGGCTCAGGCTGACTTTGATGTGGCACTCACAAAGGTCATTGCGGTAGATGACAACCTCAACCCCCTTCGCAATCCCGACGGAAGCCCCGTTTTTATTTCTGATAGCAGAGCAACAGTTCGTTTAAATCCCGATGGAACCATTGACGGTTTGTCAACTGTTGGAACACGATTCGTTATTCAGCAAAACAAGGACTGCTTGGACAGGGCTTTGGACATTGTCGGGGCCTCCAAGGGCGACGCAATCGTGGATACATGTGGTGTCCTCAACGATGGTCGTGAGTTCTTCGCCTGCCTTGACCTCGGACCTCTCTTCATTGACCCAACTGGTGTGAACGACAAGATTCAGCGTTACCTGCTTGTTCGTAACGGACATGACGGCAAGACAGCCATTACCTACGCAAACACATCGGTGCGAGCGGTCTGCAAGAACACTGTGATGGCAGGACTCAAGAGTGCGAACTCTGTGTTCACAGCACGCCACACCCGTAATGCGGATAGCGCAATTGAAGACGCAGCACAAGTCATCGCAATGTCAGGAACTTGGGCTACCAGTTTCCTCTCAATGGCTGAAACAATGCTTCGCATCCCAGTCCCGGCTGGCTCAACTCAGTTGGACAAAGTAATCACACAGGTGTTCCCTCACAGAAAAGATGAGACAGAGCGTCAGAAGAAAAATGTTGACGACATCCACTTGCTTGTACGAGGACTTTATGTAAACGACAAGAACGCTGGTGGATACGGATTTAATGGCTGGTCTGTTTACAACGCAATCGGTGAATACTTAGACCATTATCGGGACGCCAAGCCCGAGGAGCGAGCAATCGCATCAATGGACTACAACTCGTGGGTAACTCGCAAAAAGGCTGAGGCACAATCACTTGTTCTTTCACTGGCTTGACACACCCTGATGTCACAATTGTATTAGTGGTACATTGGGGGTCACAATGGAAGACAACGAAGACCAAGAACCATCTGAGATAATGGCTGAGTTTTTGACTCAGTTCATGGCATCGGGGACGGCTGACATTCTTTATCGCAAGAACTACTGCGACATTGTCACGCAGAAGGTTTACAACGAGTTCGGCTATGACGGAATTGCTGAGTTGATGTTGGCGATGGACAAGAAAGCAGACTGGATTTCCGACATCCTCTTTGAAGCCCCGGACTTGGAAAATGTTGCTTTCAAGGAGTACGGAGTCTTTGACGAAAAAATCGCACAAAAGGCGAGACAGACAGATGCGTTCAAGCAGTTCAACGAGAAGTTGTGGCGTCTACGCAAGAAGTACACAAAAGCAATAGTCGCAGAAATAATTGAGTTGGACAACAGCGAAGATGACAATCCGCCTTCCTAAATACTCCCCTGGTGATGTTCTTGAGTTTGACGGGACTCCAGGAGAGCGTGCAACAAACATCTTGAGTCATGCTTGGGAACAAGAGCCAAACCCGTTGGATAAAAACGTATGGCGTAAAGGGTACAAGACACCACGACCCGAGACATTGTCTAGATGCTCAAAGTGCAACGCAGTAAAAGAGATAACAAATCGTGCTGAATGGCCGTGCGGGGAGCCCCGACTCGCCGAAACCTACATTTGGTAGTGGGTCACCTGGGATTCGAACCCAGAACCTGCGGATTAAAAGTCCGTTACTCTAACCGTTGAGTTAGTGACCCCGTAGCGTTCGTCATGATTTCTGACGACGATTTTAGTAATCTCCATGCACGAAGGACAGCGAGGAGAGCGACCTTCCATAAAGTGCGAAGGAACTTCACCACAAGAGCACTTGAGGAATATCTCAATTCCGTAGAGGCTGATGAGTTCCTTGCGAGACATTATTTCTTTCCGCTAGTCCCACGCCAGTGATGCATACCACCGTTTTCGTAGAGGTACTTAGCAACTTTTATGTTACACACAGGGTCTGTCAAGGAACGAATTACTTGATTTTGTGGTCTATTGCATACCTGAGCAGTAACAGTTCGCCAAGTTGAGTTGACTTGCAACAAGCCAGTGTCATAAGAACGCACAGCACGGCAGTTTTTGTAGATTTTTGCTGGTGCGAGTTTGCAATTTCCGGGGCCGAAACCACTCTTGTAATTCCAACCGACAGCCATCGTCTGGCATCTGCTTTCACGCCACATAATGTATGAAAAATCTTTGACAGGAAGACCGTATTGTTTCAACAACTTCTCGTACTTCGGACACGACTTATCAATCTTTGCTGACTGCGATGAAACACGACCAGATGTTTTGGAAACTTGATTGTCAGGAATCGGAAGTTCAGGAATAATTCCCTTCGTCGTGATGCCCCGTTTTTTCAGGAACTTGATGTGAGCAGCACGGGTCTTGAGTCCGTAGTCGCCATCAACTTTTACATTGAGCAATGTCTGTAGGTCACGCACCATGATGTTGTTTTCATTGAGCCTGTATGGAACCTTTGCTACCTGTTTGAAGTCGTCGTAGTGAAACAACTTTGGCTTACGGGAACCAACACAGTGAAGTGCTCCCCAGCCGTTGAACCCAACTGGATAACGGTAGAACTCAAAGCGAGACGGGACTCCTTGGCGACGTGCCCAGTCTGCGTCACGAACAGTAATTTGCAAGTATCCCTGAGTGGAGATGCGGTTAGCGACCACAATCTGCTCTGCTTTGGTAGCAAGGTGAGGGGACTTAGCGAACTCGTGTCCGCCGTATCCATACCATGTTGATTGAGCGATACCTAGTCCGCCAGCCCAATTGCCACCGTTCTTCCAATCGCCATGCGTTTCACACCAAGCGAGTTTGTCCCAGAACTTCTCAGTTGCTTTCGGCTTCTTTGTGAATGTGAGGGAGTGCTTGAGAGCAATGCCAGGGTTTACCTCCTCTACTGTGGTGACCAAGGTTCCCGAGTCGGGACTCGTCTCAGCCAGTGCCACGGTGGGCACAAAAGTCAATAAAGGAATGGCAATAGCCAGTAGGCATTTTTTACTCAAGGGTTTCTCCAATGTCCGAGGGATAGGTCAACAAGCAGATAACAGACGCTTGCCTATTTCGTCAGCGGATAACTGAACTAATACTATTTTACCCTCTAAGGGTTCAGATGTCTACCTCAACGAAACCCTTACACAGCAAGGCTTTGCGGGGGTCGCATTCTGTAGCCCTTATGTATCAAGGGTTTGCGGAGGTCTCTTCGTCCAATTTTTTTCTGATGTATTTTTCAGGGTCTTCAAGGGTGAATTTCGCATTGAAACTGACCCCGTCTTCTGACGGTCCCGCCTCAAAGCCCATTGAATCAACGATATGGGTGGCAACATCCTCGTAGTCTTCAAGGAGTTCAGCCTCTTGTGCCTCTGTGAGCGACCCGAAGTCAATCTGAGCCATCTCTAGAAGCATCCGTGCCATGTGTCCAATAGCCATAAGGCGGACTTCAAATTCATCTTTCATGTTTGAATTATGCCACATAAGCCTGTAGTCTGCAACCTGTCGGATTCAAAAACTAGAACACGGAGACAAACATGGCAATTACGCCGACAACATTAGTGGGGAACTTAACCAGTGACCCTGAATTGAAGTTCACAACGGGTGGTAAGGCACAACTTACTTTCTCAATCGCAGTGAACGACAACTACACCAATCAAGCAGGCGAGAAGATTGAGAAGACTGCGTACTTCAACATCGTCGCTTGGGGTTATGTAGCAGAGAACTCAGCGAATGTCCTTGAAAAGGGCATGGGAGTGATTGTGGTCGGGACTCTTGACCAGCGTTCATGGGAAGACAAAGAAGGCGCAAAGCGCTCAACTGTTGAAGTGAAGGCGATGGACATCGGTATCCGCACTGGCGCTCTTGAATCAGTAGAACGCCGTAAGGCACAGCAGGGTGGAGACTCAGCGAAGTCAGCACCAAAGCGTACGAAAGAAACAGTTCCAGCAGACGAACCGTTTTAGTTAACAAGCACCTGCGAGTGCTAACTAGTGAAGCCCCACTTGGATTACCAGGTGGGGTTTTCGCTATTATGGGACAATGACGACCGAACACCGCAAAGCCCCGCGCCGAGACGTACTTGAAATCAGGCGAATTGGCAATTGGGGGAATGTCAAATACATGCACATACTTTCGTGCGGTCACATGGAAGTGCGACCAAGAGCATCTAACTCACCCAAACTTGCATGTGTTGAGTGTTTAAGAATTGACTCACGAGTTATTGAAATGAATTCAGTCGCTTCGCCGACAAGAATCTCCGATGTAACAGATGACGAGATGGCAACAGCAGAAACAGAAATTTATTTGGCGCAAGCAAACATCGCATCAAAATTTGGTGTATCAATTGATTCAGTAGATGTTGTAACCATCGATGATGGCGGTAATCTTCGTGTGCGATACGCAACAGTATTTCTCACTGAAAAAGATGTGAGAAGAATTGCAAGCAATAAGGAGCGCTAATGGAACAAGGTATTTTTTCTCCAGAGAACGGGGCTTGCAAGGGTGAAGATACCGAATGGTGGTTTCCCTTACAAAAAACTGGCAAGCGTGAAGAAATTGTAGAACTTAGAAAAAACACCTTGCTTGCAAAGCAGATTTGCAATACATGTGTTTGTCAGCAGGAATGTCTTGAATACTCACTTGAGTGGGAACCTTGGGGAATCTGGGGAGGCTTGGATGAGCAAGAACGTGCGCAACTTCGCTGGTCCCGAAAATTGAATCTGGGTCGTGAGGGGCGTATTGTTTTCAAAGGAGTCGGATTGCGTGACGCAAACGGCGGAGACTTTCTTTTGGAGCAAGCGGCTAAGCGATGACATATCCCCACACTGATGAGTTTCTATCTCGGCTCAATGGAGTTAGAGATACACCAAACGGTTGGGAAGCACGCTGTCCGTGCAGAAACGATGATGACAACCCATCTCTTTCTATTTCAGAAGACGACAAGACAGGAAACATTCTCGTTACTTGTCATCGGGGCTCCCCGTGCAACACGAAAGAAATCTGTGAGTCTGCTGGCGTAACGCTCGCTGCTTTGTTCCCTCCACAAAAACGTACAAATAACACTAAAACAAAACTTGACTTGGTCAAGACATACGACTATATTGATGAGAACGGTGAAGTGCTGTTCCAGAAACTTCGCTACATAGACGGTGATGGTAAGAAAACATTCCGTCAACGCAAGCCTGATGGTAATGGTGGATGGGTCTACTCACTTGGTGATACACCAAAGATTCTTTACAACCTTCCAGCAGTAAAAGCAGGAGTAGCAGGTGGCTACCCAATCTGGGTTGTTGAGGGAGAGAAAGATGCTGACACTCTCATTGAGATGGACATCATCGCAACAACAATGCCAGGTGGTGCAGGTAAGTGGCTTGACATTCACACAGAAGCACTCGCAGGTGCCGAAGTAGAAATCATCGCCGACAATGACGAACCAGGAATTGCTCACGCAAAACTCGTATTCGCAGAGTTGACAAAGGCTGGTTGCACAGCGAACATCTGGGTCGCACCAAAAGGTAAAGATGTAACTGAGTACCTGTCAATCGGTGGCTCACTTGATGAATTCATTGCGCTAGAAGCAGACAAGCCAACTCCATCGCCGACAGAACCCGTGGCGGTCCCGCCAACGGACGATGCCTTCTCTCAAGCGAGAACAAAGTTGGAGGCTCTGCTTGTTAGAACAGACCTCACACCACAGCAGATTCTGATAAAGGCGCAGGACATTGCACTTCTTGCTGCGAGAGACAAGCCTGTTGACTTTGGTCGCTTAGTACACTGGGACTCATTCATTGAAGAAAGTACCGATGACTCATACGATTGGGTTATTGAGGACATCCTTGAGCGTGGCGAACGAGTAATCGTTGTTGCAGCCGAAGGTGTTGGTAAGACAATGCTTGCACGACAAGTGGCAATCCTCTCTGGCTGTGGTATAAATCCATTTACATACCAAAAGATGAAACAAATCAGAACCCTGACTGTTGACTTGGAAAACCCAGAGCGCATCATTCGTCGCACGGCATCATCCATCCTGAGGACAGCACTGGACAGGGGGTACACAAACAAGCCCACCGCTCAACTGCTGGTCAAACCGTCGGGACTGGACCTGATGAAAGCAGAGGACAGAATGGTGTTGGAGAAGGCGATTGAAGAAGCAAAGCCTGAACTCCTCGTCATGGGACCTTTGTACAAAGCATTCATTGACCCAGGTGGTCGTACGTCTGAGTCAGTAGCAGTGGAAGTCGCCCGTTACTTAGACCATGTTCGTGACGTTTACAAGTGTGCATTGTGGTTAGAGCATCACGCTCCATTGGGTGAGAGTATGAACAACCGACAGATGCGTCCATTTGGCTCTGCTGTGTGGTCCCGTTGGCCAGAGTTCGGTATCGCACTGACTCCAGACCTCACAAGTGGCGGACCTCACATCTACGATGTACGACATTTCAGAGGTGCTCGTGATGAACGACCTTTCCCAACTAAAATGAGGAGAGGCAAATTGTTCCCGTTTGAGGTCATGGAATTTGCTAAGGTGAATAGATGAGCAAACAAAACAAGGTCATGACGAGAGAGTTCCTCGCAGAGCGAGACCTTCGTGTGTTCAAGATGAGACAGGCTGGCGTTTCTACGCACGAAATAGCCAGAAGATTTGACATGTCTACGAGCGGCGTCAATCAGGCTGTAAGACGCCAATTAGAGAAGATGAACAAAGAAGCCCTCCTCGCCTATCCAGAGGTCTTACGGATGGAACTGGAGCGTCTGGACAACCTTCAGGCGGCAATCTGGCCTATGACTCAGCATCGTAAGGTGAAGATGGATGACGGAACCGAAGTTGCAGTAGAGCCCGACATGAAAGCAGTACAGCAGGTTTTGTCAATCATTGATAGAAGAGCCAAACTGATGGGCATGGAAGCCAGCGCCAACATCAACGTGAACATGGATATCAGGAATACTGAGACGACAATCAACGCAACTCTTGCCGGTGCAGCGCAGAGTCCCGCCGCTGTCAATGCCTTTGACCCCGAAACAGAAGCAAGAAAACTGTTGGAAATCATGGGCGCTTCTGGTGTACTCCCATCTGCTACTGTCATAGGGATACTGCAGCAAGCAAAAAATGACGACATTATGGATGCGGAAGTAATCGATGAGTAATGATGACCAAAACAACATGGAGGCGGCTCTCGCAAGAGAAGTTGCTAATGGGACATCTATCTCCGCAGAGTTGTCACCAGAGTCTGGTCCTGCTGACAAGACAGTCCTGATACGCCTTACTGAGGCTGACAGGGAGCGCTGGAAGCAGGCTTCAGAGACTGTTGGTAAGACGATGTCTCAAATGATTCGTGATTCTGTCAACAAGTTCGTTGAGGACACACTGGATTGCCCTCACCCAACCAATATGCGTCGCTACTACCCGTGGTCGGAGTTCTGTTTACAATGCGGGACGAGACTTCGTTAGAGACGGGACCCAAGAAGGTCTCGCTAAAGGTTGCTTCATATCGGTATGCGGCTTGTAAAAAATGCCCACACATGAAGAAGTGGAAGAAGACCTGCAAGTTGTGCGGTTGCTTCCTGCTCACCAAGGTGGAGTATGAGATGGAGTCCTGCCCGATTGGTAAATGGTAGAATTCATCACCCCTAGGAGGTGAACATGACCATTATTATTTGCTTTTTACTAACATTGTCGATAGTATTAAACCTGTACTTAGTAAAGACAGTAAAGCGACACGAAGTGTTGATAGAGAAACACTCCGAACAGATTGGGACTCTCACCCTTATCGCTAGGGTTCTTGGCAAGGCAAAGAGGAAATCACCCTCTAAGTCTTTCTAGCGTTTCTTCCCGCATTCTTAGCCTTCTCTGTATTTCCAACGAATTGATTACCTCTATTACTTCCTTGGATTTTCTTTCTATTCGTTGCTGTCCTCTGAGCAGGCGTAAGACGAGACCAAGCACTAGCAGGGAGATACCTACGAGTGCCACCTTTACGAATCGCTGGTTTGCCATCTGATGTGGTCCATTTCTCTCTGGTCCACTTCTTCAGCGAACGCTGTGTCTTTCTGGGTTTACCCGTGTAGCCCCCACCTGCCTTGCGGTACTCAAGAGCCAGCAACTGTGCTTTTCTGGCGGACCACTGCCCCGGGTTTCCGCCTTTGCTACCAGCCATAATTCTGTTCTTGATGCGCTCACGCAGTTCAGGTTTTGTGTAGCCACCCTCTTTAAACTCAATCGTGGGTGCGTTGGACAGGAAGTCCTTGGTGGTTGTTTCCACCCATGCGAGAACCTTGCCCTTGACTGTATCTCTATTGACAATGCCTACTTCTCTCAGCAGTTCTTGGAAGTGGTCTTCACCCTTAAGAGGACCAGCCTCAACAGCGCTGTACCCAAATCGGTTTGCAAAAGCGTGAGGACGGAAGTATTGGCGTTCTAGCCATCTGTTCCAATACTCTTCGTTTTCCTTATCTCCGCTGTATGCGGTGTACTTGCCCTCTGTATCGTTGTTTTCTGTTTCGTAGATAAACAACGTTGACGGGGCTTCAAGGTTTGTGGTTGAGTTCGGACCAACGAGAAAATAATACTTATGCGACATTACTTGTACCCGTATCTTAAGTATTTAAACAATTCTAAAAAATCCTCATCTGACATTGCTGCAACTTCGTCGAGTCTTGAAAATACACCTTTAAGTCTTTCTTGATAATCAGCAGCCATATCATTAATCATATCTAAATCAACCCAATCACCATCTTGATGGACAGAGGCTAGTTTTTCAATTGCTTCGTTCATTGCTTTTGTAATATCTGCCTTCTTTTGTTCTATGTCGCCTCTGTAATCAGCCAAAATACCAGGAATCATTGCTATCAACTCTGCTCTTGTCATATCGTCAAGAATTTTTTCATATTCAACATCGTTGTTTGTCAACTGTGAAGATATGCCTCCCTTTAAGTCAAACCTATTTACTCTTCCACGCATAATTTGCCCGTGGTCTATAGGGATGATAACTCTTGTTCCATCACTTTGTATGGATGTCAAAAAGTTATTTTTGTTTCTGTCGGTGTTTGACAATATGGCGTCAAGAAGAAGAGTTCTAATTGCTGATTCTTTTCTTACCTTCATAGGTGCATAGTCTTCCGCACCACGTACATTACCGTATCTGTTTTGAGCAAAATCTATTATCATGACTGCTCCACCATTTTTTTTGCCAGCGCCTAGTGGGCTTCTTCTTGCTATTCTTGTTGCCCCGGGTTCAAAGCCAAGCGCTGTGAGAATTGCTTGTGCAACAACCTCATTGACTATCCCATCTGGAGCATCAGCAAGGTCTCTATCTGCGATTGGATATGGTTGTGTCCATTCCGCATATGGGTCACCTCCTTCTGGTGCTCTAAATGAAGCCTCAAACTTTATTCCGAATATTGCATTTGTTTTCTTGTCCTTAAGGCGCATTATTCCAGTAGCGCCACCGCCTCCACCTATCCATTCAAATCTTCCGTCTGGTTTTGAAAATCTCCACCCTGTAGCACGTTCTCCTGGTACATCTTCTGTATTTTTAAGAATTGCATCAACGACATGTGCATCCGGGACTTCTGACAGATTGCCACCGTAGGCAACGAACTCTCTTGAAGCCTCTAGCGAGTCAAGAATCATTTTTTCTTTTGTTCTTGGGTTTATTACTTCAACACCCTCTGGTACAAAGACCTGAATAGTGCGACCGTTTTCGTCTGCTGTGAACACATCAGATTCTGGGGCGTTGATTGTGACTTCTACGCCGTGAGTGTTGTTTCTCCATGAGTCTGCCTTTGAAGCAAACCCTGTTGAGTTGTTGCGCATCATCGTCTGTCTGACGATGTCGTTCTTCGCAATTTCTGCCTTTTGAGAACTACTTGCACTTGCAAAACCCTTGGCTTTACCAGTATCGTGAGTATTGCCGTCATCAATAAGCGCTATTAATTTTTCTAGTTGCTCTATGTCAGCACCCAAAATAGCGTTGGTGTAGGTCATCTCGTGAGCATCTGCATTGTCTCTCTTGTTGATTTCACTTCTTCTAGGAGTGAACTCTCCACCTATCTTGCGGTATTCAAGCCAGTTAAACCAAGATGCTTTGGTGAGTGTTAATTCATCTTTAGAGATGTTGTTCTCGTCAGCCCATCTGTCCATGAGGGAGAACATCGCAAACATGTTTGCCCACTCTCCGTGACGGTCAAAGCCTCTGCCTATTCCAACATGTCCCCACATGTCGTGCATACCATCGGTTTCATTCTCTGGAGAAAAAATGCTTAACGCTGGAGAACGCAAATCCTGAAGACCTTGTGCCCACATTTGAAGGAAGACTGGTTCACCATACTCGGAACCCATGCCAGTGATGTACTCGTTTGAACCGCTATCAAATGGATTCTTTGATGCAATGTCTTTCAGCAAGTTATTTGACCAGTCAGCGAATGTAAAGCGAAGCAGTTGAGCATCTTGCATTCTTTTTACTAGTTTTTTACGCTCTGGGCTATCTTGACCTGAGTACAGGATGTCATAGAAGGCTTCGGCAGTCTTGCCATCAAGAGTTGTTTTAACCATCTCCTCAACAAGAGACCTTACTTTTTCTGCTGTTTCTGCCTTGGGACGGACAACAGCCGACCAGTCCCGTTTGTCTGGTATCTGCTCAGAAAGCATCGGGTTTGGCGAGGCATAAACAAATGGGATGCCGTCCACAACCGCAACACGGACAGAGTTAATAAGGTCTTCTTTCTTGTCCTTGAGAGATGGGTTTACTTCCATCTTTCTTAGTGAGGAGATATCTGGAAGAACCTTTTCAAGGATTTTTACTTCATCAGGGGTGAGTTCAATATCTTTTGCTACTTCTTCTATGCTCTTACCCGCTGGGTTTGTTGGGGTAGTGCGAGATGCAAAACCACCAACGAATCTCCTGATTGATGTGGTTATCTCTTCAGGGGTCTTTCCAGGAATACGGGGAGCCGTTTTGTTGCGAGACAAGTGAGCAGTATCTGCAAGAACTATCCTGTCACGAACTTCTGGCTTCACACCCTCAAGGGAGAGCCTGCTACTTGATGCGAACCCAGTAGAACGGGGCTTTATCGGTGAGCCGTCGTTGTTGAGGGCTGGAGTCTTATCAATCTCGCTCTCAAAGATGTCAAGCAGTGCAAAAGGGTCACCCATGAATGACCTACCCAACTTAAGTATTTCAACTGCATCGCCATCACCATTGGTTACAAGCGTAGGTAGTAGGTAATCACCGATAACTCTTCTAGCCGCTGAATCAATTTCTCGCTTTGTTAACTGCTTTTGAACATCTGGGTCTTTAAGAAGCGATAGAACGGCAAGCGCATTAGCAAACTCGCCATGTCTATCAAAGCCACGACCAATACCTATGTGGCCAATAGCATCGTGTATTTCTTCATCGGGAGCAGTAGCCGCTGGAGCCCAATCATCGTTGCTAAAAAGACCGCCAAGATAAAGGCTTACCCAACTTTCTCTACCGAGTATCTTCATTTCGTCAGCCAATTCGTCTTCCATCTGCTGGCTAGGCTGTTGCTGTCTTCCGCTTTGAAGTCTGAGGTTGTTTAATTTTTCGCCGATGATTGAGTAGAACTTCCTGCTACCCGAGACATCAAGATTCCTGTTTGCAATGCTGTCTAGTGTGCTTTGATTGTCTCTAATCATCTGGAGAGCACGCTGTACTGTTTCGGGACTTGGTATCTCAACCAGCGACCAGTCTCTCTTGTCTGGAACAATGGTAAAGATGACTGGATGTGGGTCGCCAATCATCATCGGTATGTCATTCTTGCTCAAAGCCACTCTGATTGCGTTAAGCAAACGAGACTTGTGTGGTTCTGAACCCGTAGCCATTACGTAGTTAAAGAGTCTTCCTGACGAGATTGCTTCAAGAGAACGGTCCATGCTGTCTCTAAGAGAGTTGAACGCTCTCTCGCTAAGACCCATCTCTCTGGCAACGAACTCAGCGCTCTCTTCGTTACGCACAGGAATGTTCATGTCAACGATTCTGCGCATTGAACGTGATTCTGAAACAAAACTACCCGCAGGGTTCTTGACAGAACTTTCGTTTACTCCACTCCACTTAGCATGCTGTCTATCGGCTATTGCAAGAAGTGCGTTTCTCTCCATTGTAGATATGGTTGGGGCAAATGTAAAAGGTGCATCGTTATTCATATTTGCTGCAAGGTTACGGTCACCCTCACTATTCGCATAGTTGTTGAATTGTTCAAATTGTTTATGTGGCTGCGAAGCATGAAGCGCTCCTGGTGGTATACCAAGGTCTCTTGCAACAAGGCGTACTGTGTCCTCAAACCCAGCAGTGTCAGTGTAGTGAGAACCACCAGCGACACCGAGTGTATCGTATTCGGTTTCCATTATTTCTCTAGTGATTGCTTTTCTGTCCTCGCCTTTTTCTACTTTTCTAACCTTTGCCTTAGGAAGTTTTAATCCTTTTCCTTGCTTGGGAGTAAAGTATGTGTCAATGCCATACAGATTGTCTAAAGACTCAAGACCGTTAGAATCGATGACATCTTGAAGCGGAACAGTGATTAAATAGCCACCTTCATCACCTTCGCTCCAGAACATATGCTCTTCAACTGCATGGTTCAATGTGAAGTGAATTGTCTCTCTGTCAACAGGAAGATATTTACTGGCGGGATGGACGATGATATTACCCTCATCGTCATACTCTGGAGGAAACTGGCTCCAACGCACAAGAACAAGGTCTTTTGGTCCCCATTTAGCGTTAGCAATGTCTTCTTCAGTGAGTTCAGCGCCGTAATAACCATCTGCCTTTTTACGCCTTAGAGCAGCAAGCCGTGTTTGCAGTGTTCTAATAGCCTGCTGAACGCCTCCGTCACTAAGTCTGATATCAAGAAGTTTTCTTTCTTCGTCAAGTGCTTCTTGATACTTTTGTTTTACTATGGCACGACCTTTTTCTGCGTACTCTTTAAACTGTTTTTCTGCTTCTTTGTCGCCCTTGGTTGCTGCATAAAGAAGCGCACTTATCTCTGTGCCGTTGTGGTTGGAATAGTCGCCAGTTTCAAGAAGATAAGAGTCTGCGTACACCCAGTTAAGAGCCATCTCTTCGCCCTCTGGTGTCCCACGCTCTAGTCCCGTTATTTCGTATGGGTTTAGTTCAATTACTTTGATACCCGTAGTGTCAAGACCGTGCCTCTCCTCAATACCAAAAGCAACTTTCTCACCGTTGATGTCGTAGACAACAGCCTGAACAATTTCTCTAGATGTTTCAAACTGACCCCATTCGGCATCGCTCGCCTGAGTTGAGATAACTGTTGGGTTAAATCGTTCGGTAATTCTTTTATCTGTATTAGATGTATTAGAAGCAAATCCAGCCGCTTTACGAGGACTATTGATTTCTTCTGCTGTCACCTCTGCGGTCATCGCTCTACGCAATCTCTTGCCTAGTTTTTGATAGTTGTAGATATCGCCGTCAATGGCATCACGTACCGAAGGGTCTTTCTTTATCCTGTCACTGATTACATCCATGATTACATTCATGATGTTCATTCCATCAGCATGGGTTATCTCGCCGTTATTGAGTTTCTCAAGCGTCTTATCTACCCATACATCGTCAAGAACTTCACGATTTGTGCCAGAAAGCATTCTGTCTGCGATGTATTCACGATTCTCTTGAAGCATGCGCACTGCGGCTGTATTGACACGACGCTCTGGAGTTATTCTGCGACCAAACACTGTGTTGGCGTCGGTAACAGAAGCAAATCCAGGCAATCCACGCTTATCCATTGATGAAACAGGGATTTTTGCGAGTGTTTCCATCTGCTCTTCAAACTTAATTCTGTCTTCACTGGACATCTTAAGAATTGGGAGTATTGGGTCTGTATTATCACCGAACATGCTACGAACAACGCCGTTTGCAACTGTATCCATCTGCTCAGTGATGGTCCCGTACTCTGGGTCACCGTCTTTGAGAACGATTCGACGTCTGTTGAGTTTCTCTAGTTCTTTCATGCCCCTATCGGTAAGCACTTCGTAGCGAACAGAAGACATGGCATCGTTAGGGTCAACATTCATCCACTCACCAGATGTTGTGTCAAACACATCAGTGTGCTCAATCTCTATTACTGGGATACCGTCTCGTTCACCCTTGGAGATAACTCTGAACTTGCCACCCGTGATGCTCTCAATAGGCACGTCTCTCCACTCACCATTGCGGCTTGTGTTCTCAAGAAGATTGCTCTCCATAACCTTTGCACCGATAGAGAGTTTGATTACAGCAGAACCATCGCCGGCCCCTCTATTAGTTACCATGTCTGGGTTAATGAAGTTAGGTGAGAACGAGGAGAGAGGCATAGAGATTGTGTCACCAACAGATGCAGTAAAGATGTCTGAGTCTTGCTCTATTGTGTTAAGGGCGTGATACAGAGGCATTGATGAGTAGGAGTCGCTATCTCTAACCTCGTCAAGAATGCGATTAGTCTTTGCTGCTGTTGACCTGATGGATGAGAGCATTCTCTCGTCAAGTTCTGATACGCCTCTACCTGAACGAATAGCGTTAATCTCTATGTTTCCAGGCATAGAAAGAGGGTTCTTTCTGCTTGGCTGTACACCCATCATCATGCGTGACATCTGCTGAATACCGTAGTGTGATTCTGATGCCCACTCTGTGTATGCGCTTGAGAGGTCTGGCATGAACTTGTCGCCAGGGATTGTAAAGGTGTAGTCACCAATCTCAAAGCGGGTATGACCACGCTCGTCTCTCGTCGATTTGACTACCCGTGAGGCTCTGTCGTCAATGGTTGAGCGTGAAGAAACAACATTGCCAAGAGTGTTGGAGGAGCGCTTCAGTACAGTGGCACGAGCATGCTCAACCTTTTGTGTTCTTGATGCAAAGCCACCACGTGTTTCCCAGGGAATATCGGTGATGTTTGTATCAAACGGGTCATCGTGTTCGCCAAAGACATACAGTAGTGCTGCTTTCAACTCTGGAGTGATGTATTCATCTCTGTAGTCAGCATCTGGCTGAGCCATCTGAATGGTGAGTTCTGCCCATGTCTCTTGTGGGTTCTTCTGTGCATACTGACCAGCGAGTGTTGCAAAAGGAAGTGCTGGGTCACCGAAGATGTCTGGGAAGTCCTGCGCAAGACCCTGCCAAATGTCTTGGTTGATTCCTGGCTCGTACCCGTAGAACATTGCCATGCTCTGTACTTGGTCTGGGTCATTAGGGTCAATGCCAATTTGGTACATCAACCTTTCCATTGGCATGTTCACCTTGTTTGTAAAAGCAAGAAGTCTTCTAAGTCCTCTATCTCCGAGTTCCTGACCGTAGTCATTCATTCTCTGGGTTATTTCCATAACTTCTGGTGAGCCTGGACCATAAATAGACTGAGCCTTAGTTACCGCTCTTTGCATAAAGTGAACTAGAAGACCAATATCACGAGGCGATTCAGGTACTGGGATAATTGTCATTGAGCCAGGAGACATAAACTCTTTTGCAAACTCAACACGTGCTTCTGCTTCGGGCAGTGAAAGGTCTGGGTAGAAGTATGCGTATCTATTGTATCTACTACCACCAAGAGAATAGAGGTCTTGCTTTGTAACACGGGCATTGGGGTCCAAGACACCACCCTTGCGAGCAACTTCAGCGGTGATTTCTGGAACAATACCGAGACCTTGCTTTGGACCAAAGAGACCAGAGAACCACCCATGACCCCATTCGTGAATGATTGTTCCCTCAAGGCTTGTGCCGAAGTTGGAGATGAGAGTCCTTCCGTATTTGTCTTTTTCAGGCCACGGGCGTATGTCGTATTTGTCTTTTCCTACACCAATATTCACACGGCGTGTTCTCCCGAACGCTGGTGGCTTAGACCTCTTGGGGTCCCAAACTCCACGCCATTCACGGTGATGCATGTTCATGACCATGAATAGGCTTCCTACGCAGTAACCCATAGTTCCAGGACTGGCAACTGAACAATCAAACAGCACCTTCATGGCTTCTTGCTCTGCTGACAAGTTTGTTCCCGTGAACGGATATGTCATTGTTTCAGTTCTTGCGGCATTCATGGAAAGGATGGGGATTGGCGTATCATTCTCCAAAGCGTTCCTGTACTTAGCGACTGCTTTTCTGTCCGTGGGAATCATAGGCAGGGAACCGAATCTGCGCACCTGCCACAGGAATTGAGGAGACTCTTCTAGTGCTTTCTCAATCCACTTCTCCATTTGAGACACACCCTCAGGCGAGAAGTCAAAGATGTCCGTATCAAGCATCTTGTCGAGGATTGAGCGCATAGCGGCCATAGTCATTGCGTCTGGGTTTCTGTTGCCAACAAGGAGATTCATGAGCATCAAGTTCACGGCATCTTCTCTTGTGCGTGGGACAATCGCTTGTGCTATCTCTCTAGGCGTTGCATCCTTAAGCCAGTTGGACCCGTCAAGTGGTGATGGGCTACTGCCATCAAGTGCTGCTGCTAGGTCGCGCGTACCGTATTCGTCTCTCTTGATGCTAAGTGATGCGAAACCCGTAGGTCTCTGCATTGCCTGTGTCATATCCACTTCTACGGTGGTTTCTTCACGGCTTGGATTGGCAACATGCATCTTTAGGTCGTTCATGAGCGCAGGGCTAATGCGAGCAATCTGCTCAGGCTCTCCGCTCATCCATGCGCCGTATCCTTCTGCAAATGTTTCTGCTGGGGTCATCTGACCGTACTGGCTCATCACATGAGGAGGACCGTTCTCCCAGTCAAGTGCTTCACCTCTGTTGAGTGCATCCGTGATTTCTTCAATCTGCTGCCAGCGTCTATCCGCAGCATCGTATTTAAATCCAGGGTTTTCCTTGCGGAACTTCTGCCACTTCCTCTTTGCACGCCACCCGTAGCCTTCGTTCCAGTCCATACGCCAATACCATGACGCAAGGTAACGAGTTTCTCTATCAGGGTGGATAGAAGCAGCAAGGTAGTTAATGAAGTGACCGTATTCGTGATACAGGATGCTTCGTGTTTTCCAGTTTCCGTTTGACTCTAAGAACCACTCTGTGCCAGCAAGTTTCTTACCTCTGCCTGCGAGTGCATCGTCAGGGTTCTCTAGAGGGGTTGGGTCTAGGGACAACTTATTCATTGCGATGAACATTGCGCCAGTGCTGCCGTTAAATATCCCACCAAGTTTGATGTCGTCACCCTTGAGCACGAAGAGTGGTGGCATGCCAAAGTCTTTTACATGCTGAAGGAATTCAGGGCTATTTGCTAATGCTTCTGAAACCATATCCCGTAAACCCATGAGGGATTCTTGAGAGAAGTCAAATACATCCTCTGGTTTGACATCTTCCTTAGAACGACGGGCTTTTCTTAGGACTCTGTTCCAACTGCCTTCCATCTTCTTCTCGATATGAAACTTCATGCGCTTCATCTCAAGGTTGACCTTTTCTGCTGCGGTCATGCCCTCTGTGTCAACATCAAAGTAGCCAGGACCTGCTGAGTCAAACATCCACTGTGACCATGACTCAAGTTCTTTGCGTGCTTGCTCTGGTGTGGAGGGTACAACAGAGTCAACGATTTCCTCTATTGACATATCGTCAAAACCTCTAGCACCAGGGAGTGTTCGTGATGCAGAGAAGAATCCTTTAGCAGGAGTTTTTCTACCCGTGAGGGTCTCCATCAAGATGCGTGTTTCAGGGTTTAGTGACTTCTTGTCTGCTGTCTTTACATACTGAACAAACAGTTCTGCCATCAACTCTGTTGGCTTAGTGGCTGCGTATGCAGATGGAGGCATGATGTCAGACATTGGGTCTGCTCTGCGTACACCAGTGCGCTTCTGTGGGTCCCAAGGTCCGTACTGTCTCTCTCTTGGGTTAGCCATCAACATGGCGAGTTTGCGCAGTGACGAACGGATGCCGTCCTGTGCCTCCATGTTGTTCTCTAGTTGACTCCACGAGGCGTTGTACATGAAGAACATCTCTTTGCGGAAGTCAGGGTTGGGGTGATTGAGGAGAGCCTGATAGTTGAGGTAATGACCATATTCATGTATGAATGTGTTAGCAAGGGCTTCTTTTGAGTCCTCCTGCAGGTAGGTATCTGGGAGAGTGTCTACGCCTTCAGGGGTGATGGCTTGCATGACATCGTCACCAAACTTCTTGATGAGTGAGTCTTTCACTGCACCAAATGTTGTACGCCACTTTGGCTTGAGTTTGCCATCTAGGTTGACTTCGTTGAGTGACAGGGATATCAGTACATGCTTGTATGCAGTAGCACCTACGCCTCCCTCTAATGCTTTTACTACAGTGGCAGGGATACCAAAGCGGTCAATGAACTCTCTCATCTCAGGGTTCTGCTCAAGCATGCGCACCAACATGGCGCGTGTCTTAGCGACTTCCTCAGGGTCAAAGCGTGCATCGGTTAGTTCCATTGCATGCAGTAGGTCAGTGATGTTGTCAAAGCCTGTGGGTAACCCATGTACACCTACGTGTGCAGTCACATATGCGATGAGGTCTGTTGGGTTGTCAGGTACTGCTACCTCTGCTATCTCCTCGTTGGTCTTACCAACTGTCCAGTTCTCAAAGGAGTCGCCCCATCTACCCGTGGCGCTTGCGAATCCCCTAGACAATGCGGCAATGTTGGACAATGCGGCTGGTCTCTCAAAGGGTGTGCTGTCCTGCACTATGCCATCGCCGTCACCATCCAATGCATTGGGGTCATACACTGCTCGTCCTCGTGCTATCTGACCGAGGTTAGAGCCGAGTGCTTTGACCTCTACATCACCTGATGGTTGCGACTTCATGCGACGCTTTGCGCGCGCTGATTCTTCAGGGTTGATGTCATAAGAGAAGGGCATTGAATCATTGTAGAACACGACACAGTGGCGGTGTGGAGAGACTGATGATTTCATCCCCACACCCACACCCACACCCAGAGTAGGTAAAGGGCATCATCATGTATGTACATGCACTTTGCATGCACTATGACGGTGCTATACGGAGTGCTTGATGAGGGTGTTCATGACGACATGAGACATGGTCTGATGGGGTGTGTTCATGAGGCATGGTCGTGTGTGGTCTCAAGGGGTGTTCAGAGGGTATGTCACGAGGGGTATGTCAAGGGCATGTCTGTGTGCCATACCCAGAGTGCGTACCCAGAGTGGATACCCAGAGGGGTATTCCGTAGGGGGGGGTATGCCCTATGGGGTATGCCTCATTAGGTGTGCCTAACGGTTCATGAGGAGGGGGTACCTCTGGGGGTAGGGGGGGGTAGGCATGCCTATCGGTTTGTGTCCAGCCTCCTGAGCCCCGAAACTTTTTCGCAGGCGTCGCAGGCGTGGGGGGAGCAGGCTGACAATATATGACTTTCCCCACTCTCTGGAAAGATTTATCCAATACTCCCCTACAGAGAGGTCAGATGGTTCTTGTGCAACAGCCTCGTGCGAGTCGGGTCGTAGTGCGCAGGTTCTGCGAGGTCCCAAGCGCTGTCGTAGTCAAGCCAGCCCCATACATCTACTTGTCGGAACTCAGGAGGCTCAGGGCGTGCTACGAAGAGGACTAAGCCTTTGCCGAGTTGATGCTGGCGTACGGCTGCTGTTTCCCCTTTGCGGACGCGCCTCACCTCTATGTTGCTCCCTACATCTGGAACATCCCTGTATCTGGCGTGTTCCGACTTATGCCATACATGGCCGGACCAGTAACGATTTGTTGCTTTTGCGACCGCCAATTCGCAAATCGCTGAAGCGACCTGTGCGGTTCGGTCGTCTTCCATCAGTTCTTTTTTGTAGTGCGGAGCGTCGTTTTTATCCCAGTTAGCGGCGAATCTCGCTATCCCGACATTGCAGGCGTGTACATATTCCCAGGGTTCTAACGTAATAAGCATGAGGGCAGGATACCGCCATAAATATAAATACGCGCTTTGTGTTGCAGTTAGATTTATCTAATGCTAGGG
>Ga0114982_1000077_pt1 | contig 45685 bp, 38 predicted proteins | sample Shrwel_input2_FT_FD_87183 | JGI IMG/M metagenome (GOLD analysis project Ga0114982, IMG submission 87183) | Subsurface microbial communities from deep shales in Ohio, USA - Utica-3 well 1 S input2 FT | ecosystem: Environmental > Aquatic > Deep subsurface > Shale gas/oil reservoir > Produced... | reverse complement strand
GGCCCACGCGTGGGCCGCCCGGAATCTCGCTCCCTACGGCGCGCGGGCGATCCTGCGCCGGGCCGCGTTGATGGGGGCCGCCGGCGCCTTCCGCGTGACGGAAGCCGAGACCGGCTCGCAAGTGGTGCCGGCCACGGTCGGGGAGGTCGCGGTCGTGACGATGCCGGAGGTGCTGGGGCTGAGCCCGACCGGCCGCATCGATCTCCTCAAGATCGACATCGAGGGCGCCGAGGTCGAGCTGTTCAAGGGACCTTGTCCTTGGTTGGCCGCGGTGGACTGCCTCACGATCGAGCTCCATGGCGAGGCCGCCTACGCGGAAATCCCCCCGAAGCTCGCCGCGGCCGGCTTCGCCCTCAGCCGGCATGGTTCCCTCATGGTCGCCGTCCGTCCGTCCCCGACATCCCCGCGATGAGCCTCGTCGTCCTCACGAACATCCCGACGCCTTACCGCACGACCTTCTTCGACGCGGTGGCGACCGAGGCCGCGCAGATCAACCGGGCTTTCCACGTGCTTTATTGCGCCACGTCCGAGCCCGGACGCCATTGGCCCTACGAACCGGCGACCATGCGCCATCCGCACACCGTGCTCCGCGGCGTCCATCCGCGGCTCGTCGGCACCACGGCGCACCTCAATCCGGGCGTGCTGGCGGCCCTGCGGGAACTCCGGCCCACGACCTTGCTCGTGGCGGGCGCCTGGAACACGCCGACCATGCTGCTCGCCGCGTCGGCCGCCGGCCCTTGCCGCCGGATCTTCTGGAGCGAAGGCCATGCCGACGCCGTGCTGCACCGCGAGGGGCTCATCGCCTGGGCGCGTCGCCGCGCCTACCGCTCGTATGATGCGTTCGCCGTGCCGAACAGCCGCAGCGCCGCCTGGGCGCGCGCGCAGGCCGGGGAGGCCAAGCCCATCATCGAGCTGCCCAATGCCATCGACACCGGCTTCTATCGGCCGGCCTCATCGGAGGAGAAGGCGGCGTCGCGGCGGGCGTTGGGCCTGCCCGCGCAGGCGCGCGTGCTCGTCCAGGTGGGCGCCCTGACGGAACGCAAGGGGCCCTTGCCGCTCGCGCGGGCTTTCCTCGGCTTGCCGGCGGCGGTGCGCGACGACGCGGTGTTGCTCCTGGTGGGCACCGGTCCGCAGGAAGCGGAACTGCAGGCCCACGCCGCCGCATCCGCCGGCGCCCTCCGCCTCCTGGGGCAGCGCGACCCGGCCGGGGTCCGCGCAGTGCTGCAGGCGGCCGATGCCTTCGTCCTGAATACCTTCCTGGACCCGAATCCGCTTTCCCCGATCGAGGCCGCGGCCTGTGGGTTGCCCTTGGTGCTGTCCGCCAAGTCCGGCAACATCGACGAGTTGATCACCGGTCCCGGCTTGGGTTGCGCCATCACCGACCCTGCCGACCCTGAACCCGCGCTGCGGACCGCCTTGGGCTGGTCGGCGACCCAGCGTGACACCTTCGGTGCCGCGGCCCGCCGGATCGCCGAGCGCGACTTTTCTCCGGCGGCGCTGGCCCGTCGATTGGTGCGGGAGTGATTCCCGGCCAAAAATTTTTCGAAGCCGCACTTCGTGCGGCTTTTTTATTTGGTTAAAAAAGCCGCCCTCGCTTAAATACAGCATGATTTTGCGCGCCCTTTTTCTCTTCGCCGCCTGCCTGCTCGCGGCGGAACCAACTCCCGATTGTTTCACGCAACACGCCAAGCTCGGGCGTGGCCTGAACCTTGGGAATGCGCTCGAAGGACCGACGGAAGGAGCTTGGGGGCGGAAACTGGAGGATGCAGATTTCCCCCGCATCAAAGCCGCGGGCTTCGACTCCGTGCGCATCCCGGTGCGCTGGTCCGCGCACGCGCAAACCACCACCCCCTATGCGATCGACCCTACGTGGATGGCGCGGGTCGACCACGTGGTGAAGGCCTGCCTGGAGGCGAAACTAGCCGTGGTGCTCAACGTCCATCACTATGACGAGATGGACCAGGCCCCGGCTGAGCATCGGGAACGCTTCGCCGCGCTCTGGCGGCAGATCGCCGGCCACTTCGCCGGCTTCCCGGACGAACTGCAGTTCGAGCTCTACAACGAGCCCAACACCAAGCATACCGCGGCGGACTGGAACCTCAACCTCGCGGCCGCGCTCAAGGAAGTTCGCCGGACCAACCCAACGCGCGCCGTGCAGGTCGGGGGCGTCGAATGGAACCAAGTCTACACGCTGAAGGATCTGCGCCTGCCGGCCGACGATCGCCACCTGATCGTGCACATCCACTACTACGCGCCGTTCCATTTCACCCACCAGGGGGCGTTTTGGATCAAGGATTCCGCCGCTTGGAAAGGCACGAAGTGGGAAGGTTCGCCGGCGGAGCAAGCCGCGGTCCGTCGCGACTTCGCGGTGGCGGCCGCATGGGCGAAGCAGGAGGGACGGCCGGTCTTCCTCGGCGAGTTCGGGACCTGCTCCGGCGTGGAGGATCTGGCGGCGCGCGTGCGCTGGACGAACTTCATCGCCCGCGAAGCCGAGGCGCATGGGTTCAAGTGGGCCTATTGGGAGTATCAGGCGAATTTCGGCCTCTGGGATCCGCAGGCGCGGGCTTGGCGTCGCCCTTTGCTCGAGGCTTTGCTCCCGCCGGCCAAGTAAGGCACGCTCTTCCGCGTTGTCTCGGCCCCGAGGCGGGGTAGGGTAGGCGTCGGTCCATGCCCCGACGCCTCGCCATCCTCGCCGCGCTATGCCTGGCTTGCGTCTCCGCGTCCCCGGCGGAGCTCTTTGAGCAGGGCCGCTGGCGGACCCCGGTCGTGCTTCCCGCCGAGCCGGAGCCGGAGGAATGGTACGCCGCCCAGACCTTGCTCGATTGGTGCGAACGCGTCACCGGCGTCCGCCCCGAACTCATCTCCGAGCACCCGGCGACCGGTCGGCCGGCCCGCGGGATTTTCGTCGGCCGTACCGCCGCCTGGAAAGCCTTGCGCCGGCCGCTGCCCGACGTGGACGGAGATCTCTTGGTCCGCGAGGTGGAGGGTGAAGCGGTCTTCCTGCTCGGGACGAGTCCCGTGGCCACGCGCGCCGCGGTCGGCCGGTTCTGCGAGCAGGCCCTCGGTGTATGCTTCGCTTTCCCCGGACCGCGGGGCGCGGATTGGACGATGCGGTCCTCGGTCGGGTTCCCCGCCGCGGAACACTTTCGGCCGGCCTTCGCTTGGCGCGAACTCGCCGGACTGACCAACGAGCTTTCCCAGGAGTGGGCCTACTCCGTCGGCTACGGCAAGGCCCCCGAGTTCTCGCACGGCTTCTTCCGGGCCTTCAACCGGGAGGTCTACGCGGAGTTCCTCGAGGATCGGGAGAATTACCGCCTGAGGGATGCCGAGGCCGATAAACGCACCGCCAACGCCTGGCCGCGACCCGCCGCGACCCGTCCCGGCGACGGCAAGGCGCAGATCGACCCGCGTAAGCCAGGGTTCGATCCCTGGGGCGTCTCCACGTCCCGCGATCGTCCTTTCTGCGAAGACTCGCCCTTCTACGACGAGGACTGGTCGGAGCGCTGGCCGCGCCCGACGCCGCGCTTCGATGGGTATGACCCGATGCCGCGACTGCGCGTGCCCGGCGCGGTGGAGATCGGGGCCCGCTACACCCGCGACTGGTTCCATCGGCATCCTGGCGCGTTCAGCGTGCCCTTCGGCGTCAACGACACGCTGACCTTCCTCGGTGACGCTCCGTCCGAGGGCTGGTATCGCGATCGGCCCGTGCGCACGGACTACGTGATGGGCTACCTCAATGAGGTCGCGAATTCCTTCTGGGAGCCCTCGGGCGACCTCTCCGGACTCCGACACGGCATCGGGACGCTCGGTTACCTGCAGACCTTGCGGGCCCCGACGATCCGCCTACATCCAGCGATCTTCCCGTGGATCTGCGCCGACCGCAGCGCCTACGCGAACCCAGACTTCGCGGCGATGGAGTCCACCAACCTCGCCGCTTGGGTGCGATCGGGCGCCCGGCGGGTCGGCGCCTACGATTACTGGTACGGGGTCGACTACGCCGTCCCGCGCGTCTCCTTCCGCGCGCAGGCGGATGCCATCCGCACCGCCCGGTCTGTCGGGGTGGTCGGTTGGTACGCCGAACTCGCCCCGCTCTGGGCCTTCGACGCGCCCAAGGCTTGGTTGGGGGCGAAGCTGCTGCAGGACCCGAGCCAAGACCCGGAGGCGTTGCTCGCGACTTGGTTCGCCGCGGCCTACGGCCCGGGCGCCGACGAGATGCGCGCGGCCTACCGCGTGCTCGAGGGCGCATGGGCTCGCGATGCGCGCGCGGGTGGGGTCGACCAATGGATCCGGCATTTCCGCAGCGAAGGCTCGACCTTGGTGCTCACCTCGGCGGAGGTCGCCGCGGTCTCCGCGCACGTCGAGGCCGCCCGCCAGCGTCTGGCTGCGCAGGACCTGCCGACGTACCGCCTGGTGAATCAACGCTGGCGCCACGCGCAATTTGCCGAGGCCTGGGCTTTATCCCGGGCCTTCCGCGCGGTCGTCGAAACCAGGCGCGCCGCCGACCCCGCCCACAGCGCCGAAGCGGTGGAGCGACTCAAGGCCTTGACCGCCGTCGAGACCGCCTACCGCCAAGCGGAGGCGCGCTTCAACACGGCCTGGGGCGCGTATGGTTTGCCCGTCGCCTGGGGTCGCTTCGCCGCCACCAACCCGCGTCCGGAGTGGCTCGATGCCGCGATGCCGTACGGCCTGCCTTATGTGGCCGCCCCCACGCGCCGGGCGCTCGCCGCCTGGGCTGCGGCTGACGCCATCGGCAACGGCGCGGCCCTTTGGAAACTCGCCCGGTTGCCGGAAGGTCGCGAGCGCCGGGAGGCTTTCGCGTATCGCAATCGCGCATCCTCCAACAACGGCCATTACTTCGCCGACGAGCCCAGTCCCGGACGCTGGAATCAGGCGGAACGTCGCCACCTGGTCGCCCCGGCCGGTAAGGTCAAGGGGTACGCCATCAATTCTCACGGCGATACGGGCGCGAGCTGGAACGATCGTCTCGTCCCGGGCTTCACCTTGGACTTCGAGGTGAAGCTGGACCCGACCAAGGTGCGCGACCCGGAGGCCAAGGCGCGACTGGTCCTGACCTTCACCGACGGCAGGAAGTCCCGCACCTTCGCCCAAGAGTGCCGCCCGACGGGTGGGCGACTGGTCATCGACGTTCCGGAGGGTTTCGACTGGGGTGTTTCCGGGCAACCCGGGAGCTGGAAAGGGGAGATTCCCCATGCCCTACAGTATGAATTGACCTTCGAGAAGGAGGTTGCGGTGGAGGACATCGAGCTGACTCTCTGGGAGCACCGCCGTTGAGCCATGGCCAAGCGCCTCTTCGATATCCTCTTCTCCCTCGGGTGGCTCGTGGGCTTCGCGCCCCTCCTGCTGGTCGTCGCGTCACTCATACGCCTCAAGCTCGGTTCGCCGGTGCTCTTCATCCAGGAGCGTCCCGGTCTCCGCGGCCGGCCGTTCCGCATGGTCAAGTTCCGCACCATGACCGACGAGCGCGGGCCCGATGGCGAACTCCTGCCTGACGAAGTCCGCCTGACTTCCTTCGGCAAATTCCTGCGCGCCACCACGCTCGACGAGTTCCCCGAGATGTGGAACGTCCTCGTCGGCGACATGAGCGTCGTCGGCCCGCGCCCGCTGCTCATGCGCTACCTTCCGCGCTACGACGCCTTCCAGGCGCGGCGCATGGAGGTGAAGCCCGGCGTCACCGGCTGGGCCCAGGTCAACGGGCGCAACGCGCTCAGCTGGGAGCAGAAGTTCGCCCACGACGTCTGGTACGTCGACCACCGCACCTTCTGGTTGGACATGAAGATCGTCGTCCTGACCTTCTTCAAGGTCTTCGCCCGCTCCGGCATCAACTCGGCCAACGCCGCGACGATGGAGGAGTTCCGGGGGAGGCAGGACCCCGGTTGATTCGTTGAAAAGTTGGCCCGTTTGGCGAAAAAGTGACCTTCCCGGCTATCCTTACGGAAGTTCTCCCAGAGCGCTTATCACCGGGAAGGAGCCTTTTTCATCTCCCTTTCGAGAGATGAGGAATTACAAGACCCGGCGACGGCCCCGTCAAACTAGCAAATACCCTAGCCGGGGGGCCAGTACACGATTTTGACTTCTGCCCCTAAGGGTAAACGCCCAACGAGTGATTCCCCGCGCGAAAGATTTCTCCAGATGGCCCACCCAAAGTAATCGACCGCTTGCAGGTCAAAGTGCGCCTTGGAGGCATGATGATAGACCGGCACCGGGGTCACCGGCTGGATTTCCTGTGTCAGCCCTTGCTTAATGGCTTTGATGACACCCTCGCGCTTTTTCCGGATGGGCAGGGAGTCCGTGACGATGACCGGATTTGCCAGGGGTATCCATGCCTGGGACTGGGCGATGGCCAGGGAAAGATACTTCGCATAGAAACCCCACGGGTCACGATCATCCTCGGCCACCCTCTCCTTGGCGATGACCAGCGCCAGGATCTTAGCCGGCATCGCGGAGTCCGTCAGCACCTTGTACACCTCGTTCCGGACCGCGTGCTTGTTGACGGAGGCATGGAAGTATTCGATGTCGAGGCCATCGCGCAGAAGTCGCCTACGCAAGCGTTGCAGTCCGAGCACCTGGTCATCCGTCAGCTGACCGATGACGCAGACAAGCTGGAAATGCGATGAGCCCGCCGCGCCAAAGTCCAGGTTGCCGGATTCATCGATGAACACGAACGTCGACATGAGCCAAGGCATGGTCGCGGGGTGCGTGCGTTCGGCGAGCCGACCTTCGGCCTAGGCTTGGACCAGGGGTCACACGGAGAACATCCACTTAGGAGGAAACCCGAAGCATGGGCGCGGGCCGCTCGCCCTTGATCCTTGTCAACGTGCCTGCCGGTCAGCCCTTCAGGCTTTCTTCACTCCCAATGGCCGCAGCGCCGGATCCCGCGTGAGCGGGAGGTCGACGGGGGTCCCACCGTTCTGCGCGGATTGATAGAGCGCGAGGATGAGCTCGACGGCCTTGCGGCCTTCGGTGCCATCGACCGAGGGCCGACGGCCGGCGCGGATAGCCTCGATGGCGTCGATGAGGTTGAGGCGATGCCAACCATGGCTGATGGCTTTCGGGTCGGCCGCGCCGGCGCCGCCGGCCTCCTGCGCGGAGGCGAGGAACCCCGCATCGGCGGGCAGGGGAGCCTCGAACTCGAAGGACGTCAGCTTGTCGTCGCGGAGCACCGCCGCGCCCTTCGTGCCGTGGATGCGAATCTCGGCCGGGAAACCCGTCGCCGACCAGCAGGCGGTGGAGCCGGCCAGCGTCGCGCGGGTACCGTTGGCGAATTCGATCCAGCCGACGGCGATGTCCTCGACCTCGATGCCGGCATGAGCGACCAACCCGAGGTTGGCCGAGACGCGCTTCACCGGACCAAGGAACCAGAGGAGCAGGTCGATGGTATGGATGCCTTGGTTCATCAGGGCGCCGCCCCCGTCGAGGGCGTAGGTGCCGCGCCAGGCGGCGGAGTCGTAATAGGCTTGGGTCCGCCACCAAGGGATGAGGGCGGAAGCCAGCGTCACCGGACCGAAGCGGCCTGCGTCGAGCGCCGCCTTCAGCGCGATCGACCCCCGCACGTAGCGCCGCGGGAGGATGCCCGCGACCGTGACGCCGGCGGCGCGCGCGGCGGCGATCAGCTCGTCGCATTTCGCCAAGGTGACCTCCAGCGGCTTCTCGACGACCACGTGCTTGCCCGCGCGGATACAGGCGAGGGCGGGGGCGAGGTGGTCGCCGCTGGGGGTGCACAGGCACACGACGTCGACCGCGGGATCGGTCAGGAGCGCTTCCGGTGTCGCCGCCACGGCGCAGCCGTGCGCGGTGGCGAAAGCCGCGGCCTTCGCAGGCGTCCGGTTGTAGGCGGCGACGAGGCGGACTCCGGGGATTTCGGCCAAGGCCTTCGCGTGGAACTCGGCGATCATGCCGGTCCCCCAGATGCCGAACCCGAGCGGTCGTTGGGACATGCCGCACCCTAGCCCATCCCCACGGGAGAGGGAAAGGCTTAACGACTTAATCTGGCTGCATCTACGCTTGAAATCTCCATCGGCCGGAGGCTTTAATCTGCCCCATGCCCACTCCTTCCGTCATGCCGAAGGCCGTCATCCTGGCCGGCGGTCTCGGCACCCGGCTCAGCGAGGAGACGGTGCTGCGCCCGAAGCCGATGGTCGAGGTGGGGGGGAAGCCCCTCCTTTGGCACGTGATGAAGATCTACGCCGCCCACGGGGTGACGGAATTCGTCATCTGCTGCGGCTTCAAGGGCTACGTCATCAAGGAATACTTCGCCAACTACTTCCTCCACATGTCGGACGTCACGTTCGACATGGCCAAGAATTCCATGGAGGTCCACCAGCGCAACGCCGAGCCTTGGCGCGTGACCCTGGTGGATACGGGCGAGAAGACCCAGACCGGCGGCCGCCTGGGCCGGGTCCGCGAGCATCTCGACGGCACGTTCTTCCTCACCTACGGCGACGGCGTCGGCGACGTCGACATCGCCGCCACGCTGGCCTTCCACCGCCGGGAAGCCCGGCAGGCGACCGTCACCGCCGTCCAGCCTCCCGGCCGCTACGGCGCGTTGGAAATCGAGCGGGGCGCGGTTCGCTCCTTCAAGGAGAAGCCCGCCGGCGACGGCGCCTTCATCAACGGCGGCTTCTTCGTCCTGGAGCCTGCGGTCCTCGACCTGATTACGGGCGACGACTGCATCTGGGAACGGGGTCCGCTGGAGTCGCTCGCCGCCCGCGGCCAGCTTTCGGCCTATCAGCACCGCGGCTTCTGGCAGCCGATGGATACCCTGCGCGAGAAGAACCTCCTCGAGGAGCTCTGGGCCTCCGGTCGGGCACCCTGGAAAAAGTGGTGATGTTCGGCGGAGCCTACAACGGACGCCGCGTCCTGCTCACCGGCCAGACCGGCTTCAAGGGCGCCTGGCTCGCCCACTGGCTCCTGTCGCTCGGCGCCGAGGTCCGGGGTTTCGCCCTCGCGCCGCAGTCCGACCAGCCGCTGCATGGCTGGCTCGGCCTCGGCGGCCGCTTCCGTTCGGAGTTCGGCGACGTCCGCGACCGCGCGACGCTGCGCGCCGCCGTCCGTGATTTCCGGCCGGAGATCGTCCTCCATCTCGCCGCCCAGCCGCTCGTCCGCCTTTCCTATGCCCAGCCGGTCGAGACCATCGCGACCAACGTGCTCGGGACGGCCCATCTGCTCGAGGCCGTCCGCGCCGAGGCGCCGTCGGCGGCCGTCGTCGTGGTGACTTCCGACAAATGCTACGAGAACCGCGAACGGCCCGAAGGCTACCGCGAGGACGAGCCGATGGGCGGCCATGATCCTTACAGCGCCTCGAAAGGCATGACCGAGCTCCTGGTCTCCTCCTGGCGGCGCTCCTTCTGTCCCGCCGCCGGTGAAGGCGCCTTGGCTTCCGGCCGCGCGGGCAATGTCATCGGCGGCGGCGATTTCTCCGCCGACCGCATCATTCCCGACTGCGTGCGCGCGCTCGAGGCCGGCCGGCCCGCCGTCATCCGCAACCGCCGCGCGACGCGGCCCTGGCAGCATGTGCTCGAGCCGCTCGCCGGTTACCTCTGGCTCGGCGCCTGCCTGCGGCAGCCGGAATTGGCGCCGCAGCCCGCCCGCCTGCGCGAAGGCTTCAACTTCGGTCCGCGCGGCGAATCCGCCCGCCCCGTCGGCGCCCTCGTCGACGCTTTCCTCGGCGAATGGCCGGGCCGCCAGGAGGACCTGACCGATCCGGCCGCACCGCACGAGGCCGGCTTGCTCCACCTCGACGTGACCAAGGCCGCCGTGGTCCTGGGCTGGCGCCCCGTCTGGGATTTCGCCGCGACGGTGCGCGTCACGGCCTCCTGGTATCGGGACCGGCATGCCGGCGCCGCGCCCGCGGAACTGTGCGACCGCGACCTCGCCGCCTACCTCGCCGCCGCCCGCGCCGCCGGCCTCCCCTGGACCCGCTGAACTTCATGACGCCCGCACAGATTCGCCAAGAAATCCTCCGCTTGACGCGGGCATATGCGGAGGCGGTCCACCCCGGTCACCTGCCGGCGGATCATCCGTCGCGTCCGGCCCACGACCCGTCCAAGGACGGCGTCCCCTACGCGGCCCGCGTCTTCGGCCCGGAGGAAGTCGAGGCCGCGGTCGGCTCGACGCTCGATTTCTGGCTCACCCTCGGCAAGGAGGGCGCCGCGATGGAGAAGGGCCTCGCCGACTTCCTCGGCGTCCGGCACGTGCTGCTCGTCAACTCGGGCTCCTCCGCGAACCTCGTCGCGCTGAGCGCCCTGACCTCGCACAAGCTGCCGCCCGCCCGACGCATCCGGCCCGGCGACGAGGTCATCACCTGCGCCGCCGGCTTCCCGACCACCGTCGCGCCCATCATCCAGAACGGCGCCGTCCCCGTCTTCATCGACAACGACCCCATCACCGGCAACCTGGACGTCGCGCAGCTCGAGGCGGCCTACGTGCCCGGGAAGACCAAGGCCGTGATGGTCGCCCACACGCTCGGCAACCCGTTCGACCTGGCCGCGGTCCTCCGCTTCTGCCGACGGCATGAACTCTGGTTGGTCGAGGACAATTGCGACGCCCTCGGCTCCACCTACTCGATGCCGAAGGCGCTCGCCCAGGAGCTCGGCGTGGGCGGCAACTCGCCCGGCCTCCCGGACGACGGGGTGCATGTCACCCGCTACACCGGGACGTTCGGCGATCTCTCCACCCAGTCGTTCTATCCCCCGCACCACCTCACCATGGGCGAAGGCGGCGCGGTCAGCATTGTCCGGCATCCGCCCCTCAAGTCGATCGTCGAGAGCTTCCGTGACTGGGGTCGCGATTGTTGGTGCGCCAGCGGCGTCGACAACACCTGCGGCAAGCGTTTCGGATGGACGCTCGGCGAGCTCCCCGAGGGCTACGACCACAAGTATATCTACGGTCACCTCGGCTACAACGTGAAGCCCCTCGACATCCAGGCGGCCATCGGCCGGGTGCAGCTCGGCCGCCTGCCCGGCTTCGTCGAAGCCCGGAAGGCCAACTGGTCGCGCCTGCGCGCCGCGCTCGAGCCGGCCGCCGGCGTGCTGCGCTTCTCGCTGCCGACGCATGCGACGGGCTGGACGCGCGACGGCTTCTCCTGGGACGCCTCCGGCTGCCGCACCGAGTGCTCCTGGTTCGGCTTCATGCTCTACGTCGACGAAGCCGCGCCGTTCACCCACAGCGAGCTCGGCCGCCATCTCGACGCCCATCAGATCGGCAACCGCATGCTGTTCGGCGGCAACCTGGTGCGGCAGCCGGCGTTCGTGCGCCTCCGGCAGGACCGCCCCGAGGCTTTCCGCGTCGTCGGGGACCTGGCCGGCGCCGACCAGATCATGCGCCAGGCGCTGTTCGTCGGCACGTTCCCCGGGCTGACCGGGCCGATGGTCGACCGCATGGCCCGGTGCATCCTTGATTTCGTTCGCTCCAAACGCTGACGCCATGGCGCCGTCCTGTGAGATTTCCGGGGTCACGCTGATCCAGCATCCGTCCCGCGTCGACGCGCGCGGCTCGTTCACGAAACTCTTCCACCCGGACGACATCGGGCTGGCCGTCGGCCAGGTTTTTCCGGTCCGCGAAACCTTCATCTCCTGGTCCGAGCCGGGCGTGCTGCGCGGCATGCATTTCCAGTCGCCCCCCTTCGCCCATGACAAGGCCGTGACGTGCCTCGTCGGCGAGGTGCTGGATGTCGTCCTGGACCTCCGGCGCCGTTCGCCGACCTATGGCCGCTCGGCCGCCTTTACGCTCCAAGGCGCGGCGCCCGCCACCCTCTGGATTCCCGCAGGGTGCGCCCACGGCTTCGCGGTACGGGGACCGAGCCGCGCCTTGTTGCACTATGCGGTGACCGCCGAGCATGCGCCGGCGAACGACTTGGGCGTCCGGTGGGACTCCTTCGGCTTCGCGTGGCCAGCCGATGCGGGCACCGTCATTTCCGCCCGGGACCGGGCGCTGCCTGACCTGGCCTCCCTGCCGGCCCTCTTCGCATGAAGATCGTCGTCCTCGGCGCCACGGGGTTGGTCGGGTCGCATGTCAGGTCGGCCGGCCTCGCCGCCGGACATGACGTCGTCGGTACGACGAGGTCGGCGAGCTCGCCCGGCCTGCGGCAGTTGGAGCTCGGCGACCAGGCCGCCACCCTCGCGTTCCTCGCGGCCGAGCAGCCGGAGGTCGTCATCCATGCGGCCGGCTGGACCTGGGTCGACGGCTGCGAGGCCGACCCCGAGCGCAGCCGGCTCCACAACTTCGAGATTCCCTCCGAAGTCGCGCGCTGGTGCCACCGGCACAACGCCCGCTTCGTCGGTTATTCGACCTCCTACGTGTTCGATGGCTCGAAAGGCGGTTATGGCGAAACCGACCCGGTGGCTCCGGTCAACCGCTACGGAAGGGACAAGGCCGACGCCGAGAAGGCCGTCCTGGACATCACCGGAGGCGCGGCGCTGGTGCCGAGGCTCATCTGCGTCTGGGGCGCCGAACTGGCCCGGAAAAACTTCGTCTACCAGGTGCTGGCGGCGGCCCACGGCGACAAGCCCCTCCGCCTGCCTTCGGACCAGTGCGGCAACCCGACCTGGGCCGGCGACATCGCCCATTGGTCGCTTTGCCTGCTCCAAAACTCGGCGGCAGGGATCTGGCATCTCGCCGGGGCGCGCCCGGAGATGAACCGCGTGGAGTGGGCCGAGTGCATCCTGAAAGGGTTGGCCGCCCGTGAGCCCGGGACGCGCCTGGCCATTGAGCCGCAAACCACGAAGGAGCTGGGCCAAAAGGCGCTCCGCCCGTTGCTGGCGGGGATGTCCAATGCGAAGATCCAGGCCTTGAGTCCGCGGACATGCCGCGCGCCCTCGGATATTCCTGACGACATCCGGTAGGTTTGCGTCCGCTGGACGGACGCGGGCGTTCGGCTTGACCTACGCGAACGCGCGTCCCTTGATGCAGGAACGGCGGAATCCCCAATGCATCCGGAAGACCCCAAAAAACTGACGATCATCTCGGGCATAGGGCCGGATGCCTCGGGGACCGGAACCCTGATGCGCGGACTGGTCGAGGAGGCCGGCGACGACCCCTCGACTTGTTTCGTCCATAAAACGTCGCGCGGACGGGGACCGTTGAACCAGGCGCGGCACTTGCTCGGCCGGATGACCTTCCCGTGGATGGTGAGGCGGGCTTCAAGGAACGCGGGCGAGGTCGTCATTTTCCACCCGCAGACGCTCGGGCTGCCGTTGTTCCGCCAAATCGTGGAGGCGCGAGCCCGAAGCTGGATCTATGTCCTGGATTCCTCCCCCTTCTGCGTCAGGTCGTATAACTGCCTCCCGGCGGAGTCCGCCCCCTGCTTGCGATGCCTAGGGAACGACGGGTCCGCGGCGCGGCATCATGGGTGCGAGAACTTTTTCCGTTCCGGCCCCTTCCAGGACTACATGCCCGCATGGGTCCGGTCCGGCCGGTTGAAGCTGATCGCCCAATGCCAATCTCAGGCGGCGCTGTTGAGGGCGCACTTCGGGCGGGACCTCCCCGTCGCGGTGGTGCCGCTCGCCGTTCCCGACATCATGCCGCCGCCGGTGTGGGCGACCCGACCCGCCCGCGAACGGCCTTTGGCGGTCTATCATGGGGCGGTGAACCATGCCAAAGGGATCGCGCATGTGATCTCGCTGGCCAGGGCGATGAAGGAGTGGGACTTCTTGGTCCCCGCGAGCATCCCGGAGCTCCTCCACCATTTCGGCCCACTGGACCAGCCTCCGCCGAACCTGATCTTTACGCCGATGAGCTGGGGCTCCGGGTTGGCCGAGCAGGTCCAGCTGGCCGACATCGTGTTATGCCCTTCAAGTTGGTCGGCCCCGGTCGAAGGGGCCGTCCTCAAATCCTTGGCGCATAATGGGCTGGTCGGACTCTATGTCCACGAGACCTCGTTCGCGTCCGAAATACCCGCGGATGCCAGGGTCTGCATCGACCCCAAGGACATGGAGCGGACAGTCGCCACCCTGCGGCGTTTGCTCAAGAATCCCGCGGAGATGGAGGCGATGCGTGCGGCGGCCCGCCAGTTCATCACCCGCTATGCGGTCGACAACAGGTCCATGCTCGGCTCGCTTCGGTCGGCCTGCGGCCTGGCCTGACGAGTCGGGCTTCCCGTTCAGCCCCGATCGGCGACCGGAATGACGCCCTCGCGACCCATCAGCAGCCTCTGGATGCGCCGCCGGGAAGCCTTCACCGCCGCCCGTTTCCGGAGGTAGGTCATGGTGAGGGAAGTCCAGGCGAGGAAGTTCGATCCCGTTCGCGGGGTCTTGTGCCAGAGTTGGCGGCGTCCACGGTTCACGGCTTGGACTTCATCGGCCAGCTGATGATGTTCGATCAGCAGCCGGGCCGGTTCGCAATTCAGGCCAAGGCGGGCGAGGGTCTGCGTCCGCTCCTCGCTGAGTTTCGCCAACAACCGCAGCCGCCCCTGGATGTCCGTATCGTCCGCCTTGGCGTGGATGCAGAAGGTCGATCCGATCGCCGGGGTGAAGCAGACCCGGCTCCGCGCGGCGTGATGGAGAATCCAGACCGAATCACCCGCCCCCTTGAAGTCGGCGGGAAATGGCCGAGGGCGCAGGTGATCTCCACGATAGAGGTTCGAGGCTGAACTACCCAGGATGGCGCAAGGGAAATGCATGAAGGCCTGCAGGAAGGCGGCCCGGGCGTTGAGCATGAATGGTCCGTCCTCGCCGGAAGCCGCGATGATCTTCCCGGGCGGCCAACCCGGGTCCGTGCAGGGCGCGCCGGCCTCGTCGACGAAGGACGGCGCGCTGATGACCACGTCGGCCTCCGCGCGTTCGCCCAGGTCGCGGAGATGGACCAGGTGTTCGCGCTCGATGGTGTCCCCGGCCGTGCTGATGTAGATCCAGTCGCCGGTCGTCGCGGCGATGCCCTCGTTCCAGGACTCATAGAGGCCACGGTCCCGCACGATGATGCGCAGCCTCGGGTGGCGGAGCTTCGCCTGGATCAGCTCCAAGGTTCCGTCCGAGGAGCGGCTGTCCACCACGATGATTTCGTGGGCCAGGTCGGACCATTTCGCCATGGCTTCCAGGTGCCGCGCCATGCGCGGGGCGCAGTTGAACGTCGGCATCACCACGCTGATTTTCGGCCCCGGGCTCATGTTCTTCAGAATCGCGAAGACTCATCCCTCCTCGGTCGCAGCCTAGGCAACCATTTATTTCCCCTAGGCGCCATCGCGGCGCGGGGCGCCGCGCCGGCGAAGTTCAGCGCAGGAAGCCTTCGGCCAGCCCGCTCCCGAACCGGCGCAGTTCCTTCCCGGCGCGGGAGAGGAAGAGGCGGGCGGCACGGCCGAACGGCAGGCGCCGGGTGCTCCGGTCGGCGTAGCCGATGGTGGTCGTCGCGGCGACCGGCGCGAGGCCGATGGGCAGGGGGCGCACCCCGCGGACGCGCAGACCCGTCTCCCAGGGTCGTTCCAGCGCGTGGTCCACCTGTTCGGAGATCGGCCGCATCGACTTCAGCAAGGTCTCGGCGGCGCGACGATTGACCGCGTAGGCGGCCGACGAAGTCGTGCGGGTCAGGTGTACGACGAGATGGTGCTGCGTGGTCAGCGACCGCTTGCGCACGGGGAGCCCGGAGTGGAAGCAGAACAGCTTCACGAGATCCCAATCATCCCGCCGGCCGAGGGCGGCGAGCACCTCCACGCACTCCGGCTTCACTTCCACGTCATCCTCGAGGATGACGCACCAAGGCGCGTCGGTCCGGAGGAAGGTCTCCATCGCCTTGAGATGGCTGAGGTAGCAGCCGACCTCGCCGGGGCGGGGCATGGGCAGGCGGTTGCGGGCCCCGTAGAGGTCGGCGTCCACCAGTTTTTCCCACTCCGGCACCTGCTTGCCGAGCACGGCGGAGACGCGTTCGAAGGGTAGGCCGAGCGTCGCGAGGCCGCCGGCCAGCGAGGCCATCCGTTCGACGTCTCGATCCAGGTTGATCACGTAGATGGGTGGCATGGCGGCTGAATTGAATGGATATCCCTTCCCGTTTGTCTATCAATCCTTCATCCCCGATGCGCCTCTGGTCTTCCCTCCGTTGGCGAGGCCTCGCCCTCGCCCGCGCCTGCGGCTACCGCGGCAACCCGCGTCTTTTCGGCGTCGAGGTGCCGCTCGCCCTGGTGCCCAACCGCAACGTCCTCGGACAGCTGGACGCCCTGGCCTACGAAGCCAAGGAGGCCAGGTACATCCAGGCCTACTTGCCGATCGGCGTCGAAGTCATGGAACTCGGGGCCAGCCTCGGCATCGTCTCGTCCATCATCTTGGGCCGTCGTCCGTCCCGGCTCGTCTCCTACGAGGCGGTGGGTCCGCTCACCGAGATCGCCCGGCAGGTCGTGGCGCATAACCATCCTTCCGCCCCCTGGACGCTGGTCCACTGCGCCATCGCCGGCGAGGGCGTCACCGAAGTCTCCTTTGACTGGTCGCCCGCCCATACGCAGGGCGGTGCCGTCGCCAGCGAGGCCGCGCCGGCGCCTCTCCGCGTGCCCGCGGAATCGCTCGCCACCGCCATCGCCCGTCATGGGCTGTCGACCGCCGCCTGGTTGGTGATGGACATCGAGGGGATGGAATGGGCGATCGCCCGCCGGCAGGCCGCGGCGCTCCGCCATTTCGCGGGCATCATCGTCGAATGCCATGACGTCCGCGAAGGGGACCGGGTCGTTCCCCATGGGGAGGTCACCGCGGAACTCGCCAAGGCGGGGTTCGCGGTCATCGCCCGCCGAGGCCAGGTTTCGGTCCTGCGGCGCGTGGCGTGACCGGACGTCAGCTTCCGCGTCGCCACCCCAGCCAGGAGGTGACGCGCCGCCAAATCTCCCGCCGGAACCTGCGTCGCGCATGCCGGCGGAGGGCCCGGAGAAAGTGGGCTTTGATCCCGGGCGCAGGCCCTACGGCCAGCCTGGCGACCTTCCACCATTCGACGGTGCAACGGAGGAAGCTGCGGGCGGAAAGCCCGCCGGGCTGGTAGACGCAGATCGGCGCATCGATCCAATGGGACCGGCCACCCTGCTGGCGGAGACGCTCCATCCAGTGGAAATCCGCCGCGATCCGGTAGGAAAGGTCGAAGGGCATGGACAAGAGCCGCGCAGTCCGGGCGATGACCGCTTGGTGACACGGGTGCCCGCGCAACCACCCTTTCGCATCCCCCTTCTGCAGCTCGACGTGGAGATCTTCCAGCCGGCGCGCGCGCCGGAGCTTTCCCCGGAAGAAATGGTTCCCGTAGATCAGGTCGGCGTCCGTGCGCTCCGCCGTCCGCGTGAGCAATCCCAGGACCTCCGCGGACGCCAGGGTATCGCCCGAATTGAGGAACAACGTCCACTCGCCCGCGGCGGCCCGGGCGCCCTTGTTCATGGCGTCATACGGGCCCTTGTCCCGCTCGCTGGTCCACCTGGGCGCCGGGTGGAGCCCGCGCAGGTAGTCGACCGTCCCGTCGGTGGATCCGCCGTCCACGATGACATGCTCCCAGTCGCCCGGGCCGCACGCCAGGACGCTTGCGCGCGTCCGCACGAGGCCCGCCAGGTCGTTGAACGTGACCGTCACGATGGTGAGCTTGGGCATGGGATAGTGATGTGGTTGGCGGCGCCGGATTTCAAAAACAAACGGTCGCACGAAGGGCTTGCCCTGCGGGGTGATTCGGACCACCTAAGGGCATGCGGGTTCTCCACCTCTGCAAGATGGACTCCGGCGGAGGCGCGGCCGACGGCTTCCTCCGCATCCATCGGGCGCTGTGCGCCGAGGGCGTCGATTCGGTCGCATACGTCATGAAGAAGCGGCGCGCGGAGCCCGCCCTAGTCGACGCCGCCGGCCTGCTCGGTCCGGTCGCCAAAGCCCAATGGATGTTGCGCAGGCTTTGCGCCAAGTTCGCCCGGTTGGGCAACCGGCCGCAAGGGGTGTTCGATTTCGATGCCGAGGGCGTTTTTCCGGCGGAAGCCATCATCCGGCACGCCCGCGGCCTTCACGGGCGCTGGGATGCCGTGATCGTCCATTGGCCCGGAGGCTACCTCCACCCGGAGGCCGTCGCCCAGATCGCGCAGGCCCTGGGGGCCAAGGTCGGATTATGGCAGGTCGATATGGCGCATATGACCGGCGGTTGCCACTACAGCCTCGAGTGCGACCGGTACCAGACGGGTTGCGGCCGATGCCCCGCGCTCCGATCGACGGATGAGGACGACATCACCCGGCGGCAATCGGAGGCAAGGAGGAGGGTCTGGGCGAAGTTGGACGCCCGGGTCCTCGCCCAGAGCGCATGGTCCGCGCGGAAGGCCGCCGCGAGCCATATCCTTGCGGGATTGCGCCAGGAAATCTTGCCGATTCCGCTTCGGCTGGGTCCCGCCCCCGCCTCGGGAGACCGGGCGGACGCGCGCCGGCAGCTTGGCCTGCCGGCCGACGGCAGGAGGATGGCGCTGGTCCGGACGACCGACCCGTCGATCGCCTACAAGGGATTCGCCGTGCTGAAGGACGCCCTGGATATCCTGGAGGCGGAAGGAGTCCGGTTGCATGTCGTCGGAGTCGGCACCCGGGGGCTCTTCTCGGGTTCTCATCGGCACATCACCTACTCGGATCTCGGTCCGCTCAACGGCGATCAGGCGATGTTGACGGCCTATCAGGCGGCGGACTTCTTCGTCTGCCCTTCGATCGACGACGCGGGGCCCATGATGGTGCCCGAGGCCATGGCCGCGGGCCGACCGGTCATCTCCTCTCCCGTGGGCATCGCCAACGACCTCATCATCGACGGCGTCAACGGCTTGCTCTGCGCGCGTCCGGGCGATGCCCAGGACCTCGCGCAGCGCATCCGGAGCTATGCGGAACTCGCCGACCCGGAGATGGGGAACCAAGGGACGGCCGCCTTGGCCGTCCGGGAAAAACTCACTTCCGCGGCCTTCGTCACGCGCCTGCGGGGAGCGTTCGACTGAGCGGCGTCCCGCAGGCGCCGACTGGCTGGGGCCAAGCCTCCGGCCGCTCTCCCGTGCCGCCGCCGTCAGCCGGCGGCTTGCTCCAGGATGAGCAACGAATTGTTGCGCGTATTCTTCACCAGCCGGTACCCGCACTTCCGGAGGATCTCGGCCACCTCGTTGTTGTCGTGCAGATGCTCCATGCAGATGCGCTTCGGCCATAGCTCCCGGGGGGCCGAACGGAAGAAGGGCTCCAGCGCCGCCTTTTCGAAACCTTCGATGTCGATTTTCAGCGCGTCGATGGAAGTCAGGCCCGCCTCCTTCAGGATGTCGATCAGGGTGCGGACTTCGAAGGTCCCGTTCTGGTCATCCCGGACGATGTGCGCGATGGCCAGGTCGTTCCTGAGGATGACCAGGCGCGCCTTGCCGTGGAAGTCCCCGACGCCGACGCCGAAGACCGTCACCCCCGCGAGGTCGTTCAGGGCGATGTTCGCCTTGAGGCGTTCGAGGCATATCGGGTTGGGCTCGATGGCCACGACCCGACCTTGGGAAGTGAGGCGGTTGCCCAAGGCCACGGTGTAGAGGCCGATGTTCGCCCCGATATCAACGAAGGTACCCGAAGCCGGCAGGCCTTCCTGCAGGAAATCGATCTCCTCCTTGTTGTAGGCCGGGTGGAGCAGGATCGCGCCGTCGACGAGGTTGCTCGTCGGGTAGACGCGGAAATGGCCGTAGGTCGAACGAACGTCGACGGGACCTTTCCGCAGCAGGTCGATGACCTTCACCCAAGTCGGCCGCAGCGACCCCCGGTAGAGCGGCGGGATTCGGGTCAGGCCCAGGACCAGGCGTTGCGGCAGGGATGGGGCGAGGGAGCCAAAACACGGATTGGGTGGCGGCATGACGCCCGAAATCTACGGAAGAACCAGGACGCGTCCACGTTTATCCGCGCGTGATTCCCGGCCAAGCGCGGCAGGTCCCGCGCGCGACCCGCTCCGCCTCGGGTTGTCCGCGCGCGCCCCCGGACGCGCCCGTTCCCCGGCGTGGGCGCCGGCCAAATGTCGCTCGCCCTAGGCGGGTTTGACGTCAAAGTGCGGCCTCGAGATGATCTACGCCTCCATCATTTACCGTAAGTACAAGAACAATGCGTTGTTCAAGGAAGGCGCGGGGGAGAACAATGGGGAGTTCTTCCTGCCCTACCGGAAGCTGCGGCAGGAATTTCTCCGGCACGGGGTGGAGCTGAACACCGCGGACCTCAATGCCGGGAAGGAAGTCGCCTTCGAGCTCTACATCAATTGCTGCCGGCAGGACCCCCGGGCGCGCGCCTATGTCTACCTGTACGAAAACCCCCTGATCCGGTTGATCAACCGGGACCGCCGGTTGCTTGCCCGTTACGCCAAGTGGTTCACGTGGGATGGCGAGTTGTGGGATGACGGGCGGTCGGTCAGGTTATTCTACCCGAACCGGCTCGACGTCGCGGACCACCAGGATCCGCAGGCGCGGCCCTTGTTCCTGGTCCTGGTCACCACGAACAACGCGATCAAGGATTACGATCCCCGGGAACAATTCGGGAAGCGCGTGGAGATCATCCAATGGTATGAGCGGCATGCCCCCCGGGATTTCCACCTGTACGGCCGGGGGTGGGACTGCCCGGCGGCCTTGCCCGGGCGCTGGGGGCAGGTATGCAACCAGGCCCGCAAAATCATCGCCCGCCTGTTTCCGGTGACCCCGCCTTTCGCGACGTGGCGGGGGCCGGTGGCGAGCAAGCACGAACTCCTTACCCGCACCCGGTTTTCGCTCGCCTACGAGAACTCCCGCGACCTGCCGGGCTACATCACCGAAAAGCTGTTCGACTGCTTCCGGGCGGGCTGCGTCCCCGTGTATATCGGACCGAAGGACATCCATGACCATGTTCCGGCGGATTGCTTCATCGACGGTCGTCGCTTCGCCACGACCGCCGAGCTGGACGCCCATCTGCGCACGATCGATGACGTGGCCTATCGGGGTTACCAGGAGCGCATCCGCGCCTTCCTCCGTTCGGAGCGGGCGCGCCCCTTCTCGCAGGACCATTTCGCCGAGGTCATCGTCCGCGAGATCCTCGCGGACCTGGGCCGCTGACGGGCCTCACCCGCGCGGACCGAACTTGCGCTGGGGCGGCTGGGCCGGGGCGGCGGCGTCGATCTGCACGCCGGCGCAGGCCGGGTCGCGGGCGAAGGCGCCGTAGGTGGCCGGGTCGAAGCGCGTCGTCATGCCGCGGGCGGCCTCGGCCACGAGCACGCGTCCGTCCGGCTGGAGGAAGCCGACCTGCACGATCGTGGGTCCGTCCACCTTGCGCGTGTGGGCGACGAGCTTCTCCATGAACGGACCGGCCTCGGGGCCGGGCTTGAGGGCGAAGAGGATCTTCTTGATCAGGGCCGGGGCGCCGCGGAGCGGCTGGAGCCCATGGGCGCTGATGTTCCATTCGCCGCGTTCCTCGCGGTAGCTCAGGCGGGCGTCGACCATCACGTGCGCGCCGTCGGCCAGGAGCGGCTGGTCGCCGTCGCGCAGCGCCAGGGCCGCGTCGAAGGCCTCGGAGAACATGCTGACCGGGACGGCCACGTTGCGGGAGGAGACCGTGAAGAGGCACCACGGGCGGTTGTCCTTCTTCGAGATCTTCTTCTCGAGGTTGCCGAGGATGCCGCAGATCCGGACCGTGTGGCGCTCCTTGCGGTCGAGCTCGATGCGGTCGGGCGTCGTCGCGAACGTCGCGACCGCCTCGTCGAGGCCATGGTAGTCGGCGAGCGGGTGGCCGCTCAGGTAGAAGCCCAGGAGCTGCTTCTCGTTGTTCAGCATCTCCAGCTTCGGCATGGGCTCCGACTTTCGGAGGATGAGGTCGGAGGGGCGGGCGGCGCCGGCATCCTCGGCCCCGAGGAGGTCGAACAGGCTGCCCTGGCCGCGTTCGCGTTCCTTGCGCTCGGTCGAGAAGTGGCGCCGGACCGACTCGATCGAGTCGACCAGGTGGCGGCGGTTCTCGCCGGTGAAGTCGAAGGCGCCGGCCCGGGCCAGGCAGTCCAGCGTGCGCGCGTTGAGGTCGGCCTCGCCCATGCGGCCCACGAAATCGCCGAAATCCTGGAACGGTCCGGCCTTCTCCCGTTCGGCCACGATGGCGCGCGCGGCCATCTCGCCGACGCCCTTGATGGCGCCGAGGCCGAAGCGGATCGCGTTGTCCTTGGCCACGGGCGTGAAGTCGGTGTCGGACTGGTTCACGTCCGGGCCCAGCATCCGCATGCCGAGGGCCTCGACCTCGGCCACGAATTCCGCGAGCTTGTCGGCATTGCCCTGTTCGGACGTCAGGATCGCCGACATGAACTCGACCGGGAAGTTGGCCTTCAGGTAGGCGGTGCGGTACGAGAGGATCGCGTAGGCGGCGGAGTGGGACTTGTTGAAGCCGTACTCGGCGAACTTCTCCAGCGTGGCGAAGATCTCCTCGGCCTTCTTCTTGTCGATGTCGTTGGTGGCCTTGGCGCCGGCCACGAAGATGTCGCGCTGCTTCTCCATCTCCTCGCGGATCTTCTTGCCCATCGCGCGGCGGAGCATGTCGGCGCCGCCGAGCGTGTAGCCGGCGATGACGCGGGCGGCCTCCATCACCTGCTCCTGGTAGACCAGGATGCCGTAGGTCTCCTTGGCCACCTTCTCGAGCAGCGGGTGGGCGTACTTGACGTGGTTCACGTCCTTCTTGCCCTTGATGTAGTCCGGGATGAACTGCATCGGGCCCGGGCGGTAGAGGGCGATCAGCGCCACGATCTCGTCGATGACGGAGATGCCGAACTGGCGGCACAGCGACTGCATCCCGCCGGATTCGAGCTGGAACACGCCGATGGTCTTGGCCTCGTTGAGCAGGGCGAACGTCGCCGCGTCGTCGAAGCCCACCTTCTCGATGTCGAAGTCCGGCTTCCCGCGGTGCTTCCGCACGAGCTTCTGGGCGTCGTCGATGACCGTGAGCGTCTTCAGGCCCAGGAAGTCCATCTTCAGCAGGCTCAGCTTCTCGACCGGATCCTTGGCGTACTGGGTCGTCAGGTCGCCTTCCTGCATCGTCACCGGGATGATGTCGGTCAGGGGGCGGTCGGCGATGATCATGCCGCAGGCGTGCTTGCCGCTGTTGCGCACCATGCCCTCGATCACGCGGCCCGTCTCGATGATGCTCGCGGCCTGCGGGTTGACGTTCACCTCCTCGCGGAGCTCGTTGGACTTCTTGAGCGCGTCGTCGAGGGAGATGTTGAGGTCGTCCGGGACGAGCTTCGCCAGGCGGTTGGTCTCGATGAACGGCAGGTCGCGGATGCGGGCCAGGTCGCGCACCACCATCTTGGCGCCGAACGTGCCGAAGGTGATGATGTTCGCCACGCGGTCGGCGCCGTACTTGCGGCGCACGTAGTCGACGACCTGGTCGCGGCGGCGCATGCAGAAGTCGATGTCGAAGTCGGGCGCGGAGACGCGCTCGGGGTTGAGGAAGCGCTCGAAGAGCAGGCCGAAGCGGATCGGGTCGATGTCGGTGATCTTCAGGCAGTACGCCACGATCGAGCCCGCGCCCGAGCCGCGGCCCGGGCCGACCGGGATGTCCTGCCGCCGCGCCCAGTCGATGAAGTCCCAGACGATGAGGAAGTAGTCGACGAAGCCCGTGCCCGCGATGACCCCCATCTCGTAGTCCACGCGCCGGCAAAGCTCGGCGGGGCTCGTCCGGCCGGGGCCGGGGACCTGCTCGTCCGCCCACGACTTGGGGTCGTCGTAGTCGACGCCGTAGCGCTCCTTGAGTCCCGCCTTCACCTGCTCGAGCAGGTAGGTGCCGTTGGGGCGCATCGGCGCCCGCTTGTCCTCGGCGATGGCGAAGTCGCCCTTCTTGCCGGCGGCCACCGCGAGGCCGTTCTTCAGCTTCTCGTAGCCGTCGAGGATGGCGTCGATCTTCTTGCCCGCCTTGGGCTTCACGCCCTCGCTGAAGACGTAGACCGGGTAGTTGTTCTGGCCGACCGGCAGCTGCACGTCGCACATCTCGGCGATGGCGACCGTGTTGGTGATCGCCTCCGGCACCTCGCCGAAGACGCGCAGCATCTCGGCCTGGCTCTTCAGGTAGAACTCCTTGGCGTCGTAGCGCATGCGGCGCTCGTCGGCCAGGCGGGCGCCCGTCTGGATGCACAGCATCGCGTCGTGGGCGACGTTGTCGCCGGCGTCGACGTAGTGGACGTCGTTGGTCGCGACCACGCGCAGCTGGAACTCGCCGGCCAGCTTGAGCAGGTCGGGGATGATCCGCTTCTGCTCCTCGAGGCCGTGGTCCATCAGCTCGATGACGAAGTTCTCCCGGCCGAAGATCTCGATGAAGCGGCCGCACGCCTTCCGGGCGGCCTCGTAGTCCCCGCGCAGGAGGGCCTGGGGGATGACGCCCTGCAGGCAGCCGGAGAAGCCGATGAGGCCTTCCGCGTGCTTGGCCAGCTGTTCGACGTCGGTGCGCGGCTTGTAGTGCAGGCCGCGGACGTGGGCGTCGGAGACGAGCTTCGTGAGGTTCTGGTAGCCCTTGAAGCTGCGGGCCAGCACGCCCATGTGGTAGTACTTATGCTCGCGCCGGTCGGGCTTGTCGGTCAGCGCGTGGTCCCAGACCAGGTAGAGTTCGCAGCCCAGCAGCGGCTTGAGCTTCACCTCGCCCTTCGAGCGGGACTTCGCCTCGCTCCAGAAGTCGAAGAGGCCGAAGAGGTTGCCGTGGTCGGTGATCGCCACCGCGCGCATGGTCATGTCGCACGCGCGCTGCATCAGCCGGTCGATGCGGCTGCAGCCGTCGAGCATGCTGTAGTCGGTGTGCACGTGCAGGTGCACGAAGTCGCGACTGATGGATTCCGGGTCGGCCATGCGGGGAGGGGATACTAGGGAGGGCGTGGAGGGCAGGGGAAGGGGATAATCGGCGGGCCGCCGCCGACTTGTCCACAGGCGGGCTTGCCCCGGTCCCGCGCCGGGCTAGAAAGCTCCCACCCATGAGCGAAAGCCGCTTCTCCTTGCGCAAGCAGATGCACCTCGGCGTCGGCCTCGGCATCCTCTACGGCCTGTTCTGCCGGGTGCTCTTCCATGGCGCCGACGAATGGGTCCGCCAGGCGTTCGGCCGGACCGGGGTGGCGCTGCTCGGCATCATGTCGATCAGCTTCCTGTTCCTCGTGCCCGCCGCCCTCGGCTTCATCGTGATCTGGTTCGAGCGCGGGGAGCGCCGGTGGGCGCGGATGCTCTTCGGCCCGTGGGTCTCCGCCGTGATCATGACCCTCTGCACCGTCGCCCTGCAGCTGGAAGGCTGGATCTGCGTCATCATGGCCCTGCCGGTCATCCTGTTCATGGCCTCGCTCGGCGGGGTGGTGGCCGGTTTCGCCCGTCCCAAGGTCCAGACCGACGGCGGGCGCCGGCTCTGCGTCGCCGCCGTCGCGCTCCTGCCCTTCGTCGCCGGGCCGCTCGAGTCCCTCCGCGCCCGCTCGAACGAGCTCCGGACCGTGGCCTGCAGCATCGACATCGCCGCGACGCCCGCGCAGGTCTGGCGGCAGATCCGCTCGGTCCCGCGCATCACGGAAGCCGAGCATACCTTCTCCTGGCACCACCGCGTCGGCTTCCCCCGGCCCACCGAGGCCGTACTCGAGGGCACGGGCGTCGGCTCCGTCCGCTATGCCCGCTTCGAGGGCGACTTGCTGTTCGTGGAGAAGGTCACCGAGTGGGACGAAAATCGCCGCCTTTCCTTCTCCATCAAGGCCGACACCGCGAACATCCCGCCCACCACCCTCGACGAGCACGTGATCATCGGCGGGCCTTATTTCGACGTCCTGCACGGCACCTATTGGATCGAGCCGCTTGGCCCGGACCGGGTCCGACTCCACCTCGCCAGCGACCAGCGGTTGGCGACCGGGTTCAACGCCTACGCCGCCTGGTGGACCGAGTGGGTGATGGCCGACCTGCAGGATTACATCCTGCGGATCGTCAAGGCCCGCGCCGAACGGGACCGCTGAGCCGACCGCGGCCTACTTGACCTTCACGAAGGTGCGCTTGCCCGCCTGGAGCACGAGCTCCCCGGCAGGGCGGGCGACCTTGTGGGCCGGGTCCGCGACCTTGTCGTCGCCGATCTTGACCGCGCCCCCTTCGATGAGGCGGCGGATCTCCTTCTTGGAGGGGAAAAGGTTCGTCGCGGCGAGGAGGTCGACGATACCGACCTCCGCGGCGCCGCCCGCGAGCGTGTCCCACGCGAACTCCGGCATGTCGGTGCGCACGCCCCCCTTGGAGAAGACGTTCTCGAACTCGGCGCGCTCCTTGGCGCCGGCGCCCGCGCCGTGGAACTTGTCCGTCAGGCGGGTCGCCAGCTGCTTCTTGGCCTCCATCGGGTGCAGGGCCTTGAGCGCGGCGAGCTCCTCGGGGGTGGTCAGCAGGAGTAGGTCGTAGTAGACCCACATGGTCGCGTCGGGCACCGACATGATGCGGCCGAACATGTCCTTCGCGCCGTGGTTGAAGGCGATGTAGTTGCCCAGCGACTTCGACATCTTCTTTTCGCCGTCGAGGCCGACGAGCAGGGGCATGCCGAGCACCGCCTGCGGCGGCTGGCCCTCCTGTTCCTGCAGGTCGCGGCCGACGAGCATGTTGAACAGCTGGTCGCTGCCGCCGATCTCAAGGTCGCACTTCAGCATGACGGAGTCGTAGCCCTGCAGGAGCGGGTAGAGGAACTCGACGATCGAGATGGGGGTGTTCGATGCGTGGCGCTTGGCGAAGTCGTCGCGGGCCAGCATCTGGGCGACGGTCATGCGGCGGCTGAGCTGGAGGGCGTCGAGGAAGGACATCTGGCCGAACCACTCGCTGTTGCGGCGGACCTCGGTCTGCTTCGGGTCGAGGATCTGGTAGGCCTGCTCCAGGTAGGTCTTGGCGTTCTCCTCGATCTCGGCCTCGGAAAGCACCGGGCGCGTCTCGGACTTGCCGGTCGGGTCGCCGATGCGGGTCGTGTAGTCGCCGATGATGAGCACCGCCTGGTGGCCGAGCTCCTGGAACTGGCGGAGCTTCTGGAAGACCACCATGTGCCCGAAGGTCAGGTCCGGGCGGGTAGGATCCACGCCGAGCTTCACGCGCAAGGTCTTGCCCGCCTCGAGGCGCTTGAGGATCTCGCCCTCACCGATGAACTTCTCGGTGCGGGATTTCATGACCTTCAGCTGTTCCGCGGGCGACATGCCTTCACTCTCCCCGAAGAAGCGGACGGGGGAAGGAAAAAAGCGGGAAGACCGAGGGTCTGGGCTAGGGCTAGGGTTAGATAGGGTGACGTTCCGGGCGACTTTCCGCCGCCTTCCTTATCTGGCCAACGGGCCAACCGATCAACGGATCAACCTGAGTCGGTCTTTCGCCACCACCCTCTCTTGCCCTTGGTCGGCGAACCCTCCTAATGAGGGTATGGATCTCGTCCGCGAACTGATCGATTACGTCAAGCACCCCAGCGTCTCCACCGACCCGGCCTTCAAGGCGGGGATGGACGGGGCCCGCCAGCACATCTGTGGTTTGCTCAAGCAAGCCGGGCTGGAGGTCGAGGTGGTCCCCACGCCCCTCCACCCGATCGTGCTCGCCCGCCGCCGCGGTCCGGCCGAATGGCCCCACGTCGTCCTTTACGGGCACTACGACGTCCAGCCCGCCGATCCGCTCAACCTTTGGACCACGCCGGCCTTCGAGCCCGTGGTCCGCGACGGCAAGGTCTGGGGCCGCGGCACGGCCGACAACAAGGGGCCGCACCTCGTCTCCGTGGTCGCCCTCACGCGCCTCCTGAAGCGCCGGCCCGACCTCCCGTTGCGCATCACCTTCCTCATCGAGGGCGAGGAGGAGATCGGCTCCCCGAGCTTCCCGGAATTCCTGCACAACCATAAGGCCGAGCTCGCCGAGGCCGACTGCGTGGTGCTGTCCGACACCGCCTCCCCGAGTTCCGACCAGATCGTCATCACCACCGGCCTGCGGGGCATCATCGGCCTCGAGGTCGGCCTGACCGGCCCCCGTTCCGACCTGCATTCCGGCCTGCATGGCGGCGCGGTCTACAACCCGATCCAGGCGCTGGCCGAGCTCTGCGCCTCGCTGCACGACGCCGACAACGCCGTGACCGTCGAGGGTTTCTACGACGGGGTCCAGCAGCCGGAACGCTGGGAGCGCGAGCAACTCGCCAAGCTGCCGATGAACGAGGACGAGTACCGCCGCTTCCTCGGCGTGGACGAGCTCCACGCCGCCCCCGGGCTCAACGGGCTCGAGGCCGTGCGCTTCGCCCCCACGCTCGAGTTCAACGGCATCGGCGGCGGCTACCAGGGCAAGGGCTCGAAGACCGTCATCCCTTCCAAGGTCTTCGCCAAGATCACCTGCCGCCTCGTCCCCGGCCAGGATCCGGTCTTCGTCCACCGCAAGGTCGCGGAGGCCATCCGCGCCCGCGCCCCCAAGGGCGTCCGCGTCGAGATCCAGGAGATGCAGGGCAACGCCGCCTACTTCGTCTGCCCGCCCGACCGTCCCAACACGCCGGCCGGCCAGAATCCCGTGCTCGCCCGGGCCTTCCGCGAGGCCGACAAGGCCATTGGCGAGGCTTTCGGCAAGCCGCCGCTCTACCTCCGCGAAGGCGGCAGCGTGCCCATCATCGGCGACATCCGGCGCGAGACCGGCCTGGATTCCGTGATGATCGGGCTCTTCACGCCCGACTCCAACCTCCACGCCCCGGATGAGAATTTCGAGATCCGCATGGCCGAACGGGCCGTGACGGCCTACGAGCTCCTCCTCGAGCGGGTCGCCGGGACGGCAAGGCGCTGATTTCGGGGGTTTCGAGGGCTGTTTGGCCGTCCCGGGCGTCGGGACGTCTGCTTTTCCCTTTCGCCAAGCCCGATAACCCCTAAACCTCAAGGGCTTCACCATGGCTGTCTTCCGCAAACGTACCCACACCCCGACCCCGAAGAAGAAAGACATTCCGGCGGGTCTCTGGACCAAGTGCCCCTTGGACGGCGAGATGGTCTACACCAAGGACCTCGAGGCCAACTGGAACGTCTTCCCGATCAGCGGCTACCATGAGCGCCTCTCGACCCGCCGCCGCATCGCCCTGCTCATCGACGAAGGCACTTGGCAGGAGACCGATGCCCGGCTCGCCTCGAAGGACCCGCTGAAGTTCACCGCCGGCGGTTCCTACCCCGAGCGCGTCGCCCAGCACCAGAAGAAGTCGGGTCTCCGCGACTCGGTCGTCTGCGGCCACGGCCTGATGGACGGCCTTCCGGTCTCCCTCGCGATCATGGACTTCTCGTTCATGGGCGCCTCGATGGGCTCCGTCGCCGGCGAGAAGGTCACCCGCGCCATCGAGCGCGCCATCAAGATGAAGTGCCCCTGCGTCGTGGTCTGCGCCTCGGGTGGCGCCCGCATGCAGGAAGGCATCCTGTCCCTCATGCAGATGGCCAAGACCAGCGCCGCCCTCGCCAAGCTCCGCGCCGCCGGCCTGCCCTACATCGCCGTCCTCACGAACCCCACCATGGCGGGCGTGATGGCCAGCTACGCCACCTTGGGCGACGTGATCGTCGCCGAGCCGGGCGCCCTCATCGGCTTCGCCGGCGCGCGCGTCATCAAGGAGACCACCAACCAGGACCTCCCCGACGGCTTCCAGACTTCGGAATTCCTCCTCAAGCGCGGCCTGATCGACATGATCATCCACCGCAAGGAGATGAAGTCCAAGCTGGCCAGCCTCCTGCGCGCCCTCGCCCACCGCAAGGTGAAGGTCAAGGTGGCCAAGTCCCGCGCGGCCTGACGCGGTTACCGCGGCCATGACCACCGAGGCCACCCTCCGTTGGTTGACGGGCCTGCGCAACCTGGGCTCCCGCCTCGGCACGGAGCGCATGGGCGTCCTCGCCGAACGGCTGGCCCATCCGGAGCGCGCCGCGCCCTGCATCCACGTGGCCGGGACCAACGGCAAGGGTTCCACCTGCGCGATGATCGAGGCCATCCAGCGCGCCCACGGTCGCCGGACCGGCCTCTACACGAGCCCGCACCTCGTCTCGATCGGGGAGCGGATCCAGGTCGACCGGCGCCCGCTCTCCGATGAGCGGGTCGTGGCCTTGGCCGAGATCCTCCGGCCGCACCATGCGGCCATCGCCGCGGCCGAGCCCGACCTCGCCCCGACCTTCTTCGAGCTCATCACGGCCGCGGCCTGGATCGAGTTCGCCCTGCGGCGGGTCGACGTGATCGTGCTCGAGACGGGCCTCGGCGGTCGGCTGGACGCCACGAACATCTGCGCGCCCGAGGTCTGCGTCATCACCTCGATCGGCCTGGACCACCAGGAATACCTCGGGCCGACCTTGGCGCACATCGCCGCGGAGAAGGCCGGCATCCTCAAGCCGGGCGTGCCCGCCGTCATCGGCCTCGTCCCGCCGCCGGCCGCGGCGGTCATCGCCGCGCGCGCCCAAGCCATCGGCGCGCCCTTGTATTGGCTGAAGGATTACTTCCCGGATGGCTTGCCGGAGACCAACCTGGTCGGTGCGCACCAGCGCGCGAACGCGGGGCTCGCCTTGCTCGCCTGCGAACTCGCCGAAGGGCTGCCGGTGGACGAGGCGACGGCCCGGGCGGCGCTGCGGCAGGTCGACTGGGCGGGGCGCTGGCAGCGGCTCACCTTGGCCGATGGCCGCGCCCTGATCGTGGATGGCTCGCATAACGAGGAGGGAATCCGCGCGGTCGTCCCCCTGCTCGCCGCGGGACCGCCCCCGACCCTGGTGGTCGGAGCGCTCGGCGCGGAGCGCGCGCAGGCCCTGTTGGCCGCCGTCGCGCCGCTCGCCGCGCGCCTGCACCTCGTCGCGCCGGACAACGAACGCGCCTGCCGGCCCGCCGAGCTCGCCGCGTGGCTGTCCCCGGCCGATCGGGCGAAGGCGTCGGTCGCGACGGTGGCCGAGCTTTTCCCGTCGCCCGGCGTGTGCCGCGCCGACGGCGACCCCATCGTGGTCCTCGGCTCGCTCTACCTCGTGGGCGAGGTGCTCGCCCGTTTCCATGGCGGCGCCTTGCCCGACGCCGGGTGGCAGGATCGGCTCCCGCCGACCTCATGAGCGACCTCCACTTCGTGCCGCCGGGCAGCACGCCGCCCAAGGTCGACCCGGCCGAGTTGCCGGGCTGGCTGCTCGAGGAGGACGACGATTACCTGGTGTTCGACAAGCCGGGCTGGCTCGTCTGCCATCCGTCCAAGGACGGTCCCTGGTCTTCGCTCGTCGGAGCGGTGAAGGAGTGGCGCGGGCTCGACGTCCTGCACCTCGTCAGCCGGCTGGACCGCGAGACGAGCGGGATCATCCTCATCGCCAAGCATTATGAGGCGGCCTCCGCGGCGCAGACCGCGATGGAGCGGCGGTGGGTGACGAAGACCTACTACACCTTGCTGAAAGGCTCCCTGCCGGAGCCCGTCATGGTGGACCAACCGCTCGGTCCCGACGAGACCAGCGAGGTCGTCGTGAAGACCGCGGTGCGCGAGGGGCCGGGCACGCTGCCCTCGGCGACGTTCTTCGAGCCCGTGCTCGCGAACGCCGGCTACGTCCTCGCCCGCGTCCAGCCGCACACCGGGCGGAAGCACCAGATCCGCGCGCACGCGCTCTGGCTGGGTTGCCCGGTCGTGGGCGACAAGATGTACGGCGGCGACGACACGCTCTTCCTGGAGTTCATCGCGCATGGTTGGACGCCGCGCCTCGCCAAGCACCTCGAGATGGGGCGGCAGGCCTTGCACGCCGCGCGCCTCGATTTCCGCTCACCCAAGCTCACGCGCGTCTTCACCGCCCCGTTGGCCGCGGACATGCGCGCCTTCGTGCTCGGCCCGATGGGCTGCACCGAGGCGCAGCTGGCCGCGGCGTTGGCCCGTTGAGCGGCCTTCAGCCGTGGGCGAGCGCGGCGGCGTCGACATGGCTCGCGCCGGCGGCGCGCAAGGTCGCCGCGCACGCGTGCAACGTGGCGCCCGTCGTCAACACGTCGTCCACGACGACGTAACGCCGGTTCGGGTCGACCTTCGCCCCGGCGGCGAGGCGGAAGGCGCGGCGGACGTTCGCCCGGCGTTCTGACCGGTCGAGCCGCGTCTGGGAGCGGGTCTCGGTCTGTTTATCGAGCAGCGCGGCGGTGGTACACCCCGGCAGTCGCCGGGCCAGGCAGGCCGCGATGCGCTCCGCCTGGTTGTAGCCCCGTTCCCGTCGGCGCGCCGCGTGCAGCGGGACCGGGACGAGCACCGCCCCCATGAGGTGACGCCGGAAGAGCGCGTCCTCGAGCGCGGCGTCCGCCAGGTCGTCGGCCAGCCAGGGGCTCCCCCCGTATTTGATGCGGTGGATGATTTCCCGGACGGGTCCGCGCGCCCGGAAGGGACAGACCGCCCGCCCGAAGGCCGGATTGAGGCCAAGGCAATGCGGGCAGGAACGGTCGTCCGCCAACGTCCCGTCGAAGGGGTGGCCACAGCGCAGGCAGCGAGGGTCGTCGACCCGGGCCAACTCCAAGGCGCCCGCCGCCGAGAGATGCCGACGTGGTCCGAGCTCCATCGGTTCCCGCGTGACCACGCAATCCCGGGGGAAGATCAGGTCGAGCAGGCCGCGGTCGAGGTCATCGAGCAGCGCCATCGGTTTCCGCCCGCAACCAGGCGCGCTTCCGGTCCGAGCCCCAGGCGAACCCGCCGAGACCGGCGGCGGCGACCACCCGGTGGCAGGGGATGAGTCCGGCCAGGGGGTTGGCCCCCAGGGCGACCCCGACTGCCCGGGCTGACCCGCAACCGATGGACTTCGCCAATTGACCGTAGGTCTGCGTTTGGCCGGAGGGGATGCGGAGGGTCGCCTGCCAGACCGTGAGTTGGAAGGTGGTGCCGTAGGCCCGCGCGCTCCGGACGGTCGGCAGCTCTCCCGCGATGGGCTCGCCGCCGTGGGCGCGCAACCACCGACGGACCGCGGCGGCGGGGAGGGGTGAGCGATGGACGAGTTCGCCGTCCGGCGTCACGGCTTCCGTCAGTCCGCCCCGCCGGCCGACCCGCACCGGACCGAGGGCGCGGGCGGAGCGGAGGGACCAGGCCGGACGCATGCGCACAAAATGCGTTTGCCCGTGCGGGGGTTCAATCCAAGGTTTTCCTCATCCCATGGCTTTCAATTTCGACAGCTGCCCGGAACGCGCCGGCACGGACAGCACCAAGTGGCACAAGTACCACGGACGCGACGTCATCCCGTGCTGGATCGCCGACATGGATTTCGAGTCCGCCCCGGCGATCGTCGAGGCGGTCAAGGCGCGCGCCGCCCATGGCGTCTTCGGTTACCCGGCGCAGCGCGACGCGGTGTTCGCCTCGGTCGTCAACCACGTCCGCCGCCGCCATGGCTGGGAGATCAAGCCGGAGTGGATCACCTTCATGTGCTCGCTGGTGCCGGGCATCCACGCGAGCATCCGCTGCGCCACCAAGCCCGGCGAATCGGTCGTCACCACCGCCCCCGTCTACCCGCCCTTCCTGAGCGCCCCGGTGCTTTCCGAGCGCAACCCGCTCAAGCTCGAGATGGTGTTCGTCGACGGCCGGTGGACCTTCGATTGGGCGAAGCTCGAGGCCGCGTGCGCGCAGCCGCACGCCAAGGTCCTGCTGCTCTGCAACCCCTACAACCCGCTGGCCCGCGTCTTCGACCGCGCGGAGCTGGACCGGCTGGCCGCCCTGGTGCGGAAGCACGACCTCACGGTCTGCTCCGACGAGATCCACTGCGACCTCGTGCTCGACCCCGCGGCGCGGCACATCGTCTTCGCGTCCCTGGCGGAGGACCTCGCCGCCCGCACCGTGACGCTGATGGCCGCGAGCAAGACCTACAACATCGCCGGCCTCACCTGCGGCTTCGCCATCATCCCCGACGCCGGCCTGCGCACGCGCTTCCGCCGCGTCCTGCAGGGACTCTCGCTGGACCAGAACATGTTCGGCCTCGCCGCCACGCAGGCGGCCTTCGACCACGGCGAACCGTGGCGCCTCGAGTGCGTCGACTACCTCCGCGGCAACCTCGACCTCATCGAGCAGGAACTGAAGTCCATGCCGGGCGTCGTCCTCCGGCAGCGTCCGCAGTCGAGCTTCCTGGCCTGGTTCGACGTCACGGCCCTCGGGTTCGAGGACGCGCACGCGGAGTTCGAGCAAGGCGGCGTCGGCTTCAGCAACGGCGCCGATTTCGGCGGGCCGGGCCATGTGCGCCTGAACTTCGGTTGCCCGCGGGAGCGGCTCCGCGAGATCCTGCGCCGGATGAGGGCGGTCGTCGCCCGCGCCCCGGGTCGGCGCTCCTGATGCTTCCCGCCGGCCGCGCTCCCTGGTGGGCCTGGCCTGCGATGCTGTCGCTCGACGGCGTCGCCTTCGTGGTGCTCGCCCGCGAGCTTGCGGTTCCGGGCTCGCTCTGGACCCTGGGCACGTTGGCGACGTCCTGGCCGCTTTGGTGCGGCTATGCCTTGGACCGCACCCTCGATGCCCGCTGGTTTCCCGCGTCGACCCAGACGTGGCGCCACCGTTTCCATGCCCGGCATGGCTGGACCTTGCTGGCCATCGGCGCGGCGACCGCCGCGGTGCTTTTCCTCGCCCTGATCTGGGCTGGTCCGGATGGCGAAGTCTCCGTGGGAGGTCGCTTCTTCGAGGGGCTCGACCCCCAGGGCGTGGCCAGCGGTCTGGTCGTCATCTTCTGCGCGCGTTGGCTGACCGAAGTCTGGGCGCTCCGGATCGGTTTGGTCGCGCTGTTGCTGGCATCCTTCGCGGTCAGCCCGATGCCGAACCCGTCCCTCGCCGCCTACCTCGCGGTCTTCCTGCTCGCGGCCACCAACCTCCTCGCCCATCGCCGGATCGAGGTGGGGCCGGAAACCTCCTGGGATCGGTTCCTCCCCGGACTCGCCGCCGCGGGTTGCCTCGCCTGCCTTTTGCTCGGCTCCGCCGACGCGCGCTGGCTGTGCGGCGCTTGCCTGGTCGGTATCCTCACCCTCGGCTGGCTGCCGGTTTCGTCCGAGGAGGACTCGGAGTATCGCCGCGCGTCGCTCGATGGCGCGGTGCTGCTCGTCTTGTCGGCGGTTTGCCTGGGCCGGCTTTTCTAGCCGCTCAGCCGCGGAGACGCGGACGAGGCGCCGGCCACGTGCCGGTGGCGGCGCCCGGGCCCGCCGGTCTCGGCGGCGCGCGCCGGACCCCTTGGAGGTGGCGTTCCAACTCCTCGCATTGCCCGAGCAACCCGCGCGCCTCGCGCTCGGCCAGGGCGCCGGAGAGCTCGGCCACGTGCAGCCGCGTGTAGAGCTCGGCGCAGCCGCCGAGCGGCATCTCCCAGTCCGACGGATCGGGCGGCGTCGCCACTTGGGCGACGGCGATCGCGCAGGCCAGGTGCATCGCCTCGCGCCGCAGGTCTTCGCCCTGCGGGCGGTGCTCCTCCGCCCAGCTCAGGCGGTAAAGGTGGGCGGCGAGGCGGACGGCTTTCTGCCAGGTGACGAAGGTCTGCAGGGGCGGTTTTTCCATGCGGTCCATTCGGCGCCGCCGCGGGGCGTCGGCAAGCGTCGCGCCCTGGGGTTCATCCCCACGGGCCTTCGCCCCGTCCCTGCTTGGGGTCGCGCCTAACCGCCGACGCGGCCCACCAGCGCGTGCGTCGCGGCCAGGCAAGCGAGGGCCGCGTTCTCGGCGCGCAGGACCGTCGGGCCGAGCACCACGGGGCGGAAGCCGGCGCGACGCGCGGCCGCGAGTTCGTCGGCCGTGAGGTCGCCTTCCGGACCGATGAGCCAAGTCACGGCCTGGACGCCGTTGAAGTCGACGCGCCCGACCGGCTCCGCGTCGACCTCCAGCGAGCCCGTGAGCCGAAGCTCGCCCGGCGCGCCCGGCGGCAACGTCGCCAGCCATTCGTCGAACTTGCGCGGGCCCGCGATGGTCGCCTGCCAAGGATTGCCGGATTGCTTGCAGGCCTCCGCGGCCTGCTGCGTCCAGCGGGCCTGCTTGGCCGCCGCCCGGTCGGCGTCCAGCTTCACTTCGCACCGGGCCGTCTCCAGCGGGATGACCCCGGCGGCGCCGGCTTCACAGCAGGTGCGCACCAGGTCGTCCATCGTGCCGCCCTTCGGCATGCCTTGGGCGATGGTGATGGCCGGATGGATCGGCGCCGCCTGGCGGACGCGGACGATCTCCACCGCGGCGCCGGCGGGATCGGCCGTCAAAAGCTTGGCTTCGGCGAGCAGGCCGTGACCGTCGAGCAGCACGAGCGCGTCGCCGCGGCGGGCGCGCAGGCTGCGCACGAGGTGGGTGCTCTCCTCCTTGGACAGCAGGACCTGCCGCGCGCCTTCGGCGGGGGTTTGGTCGATCCAGACGCGGAGCGGGCTCATGGGGCGAGGGCGACCGGCCGGTCGTACGAGGGATCCCAGTCCTTCCAGACGGTCTCATACCCATGGGCGCGGAGCATCGCGGCGACCTCCGTGGGCGAACGGTCGTCCTCGATCGCGAACTGCTCGAGGGATGCTTCGCGCCCTTCGGCGTAGCCCCCGGGGTTCGTGTGGGAGCCCGCGCTCATCGCCGTCACGCCGACGCGGCAGGCGTGGTCGCGGAATCGGCGGCTTTCGCGCGTGCTCAGCGTGAGCTCGACCTCGCCGCTGAGGAGGCGGAAGGCGCAGATCGCCTGGACGAGGTCGCGGTCCGTCATCTCGACCTTCGGCTGCAGTTCGCCCTCGTGCGGGCGGATGCGGGGGAAGGAGACGCTGAAGCGGCTGCGCCAATGCTTGCGCTCGAGCCAGCGGAGGTGGAGCGCGGTGAAGAAGCACTCCGCCCGCCAATCCTCGAGGCCGAACAGCGCGCCGAGGCCGATCTTGTGGACGCCGGCGGCGCCCACGCGGTCGGGCGCGTCGAGGCGGTAGGCGAAGTCCGACTTCCGGCCCTTCGGGTGGTGGACGTGGTAGGTCTCGCGGTGGTACGTCTCCTGGTAGACCAGCACGGCGTTGAGGCCGTGGCGGCGCAGTTCGGCGTACTCGGCCGTCTCCATCGGCTGCACCTCGAGCGAGAGGGACGAGAAGTGCGGCCGGAGCAGGTCGAGGGCTTGGACGAAGTAGGGGACCTCCACCTTGTTCGACTCGCCCGTCAGGAGCAGCAGGTGGTCGAAGCCCAGCTTCTTGAGGGCGCCGGCCTCGCGGAGGATCTCGCCGGGGTTCAGCGTGCGCCGCGGCACCTTGTTGCCGGCGGAGAAGCCGCAATAGGTGCAGACGTTCTGGCACTCGTTGGACAGGTAGGCCGGCGCGAAGAGCTGCATCGTCCGGCCGAACCGCCGGACCGTGCGCTCATGGCTCAGGCGGGCCATCCGTTCCAGGTGCGGAGCCGCCGCCGGCGAGATCAGCGCCCGGAAGTCCTCGAGGTCGGCCGCGTCCGCCTCGGCGCGCGCGAGCGCCCGGAGCACGTCCGCCTCGGTCTTCGCCTGGATCGCGGCGAGGACGTCGTCCCACGGATGGGCGGCATGCACGGAGGCGAAGGACATCGCCCCGGACTGTGGGGCAAATCCTCCGCAGGGCAAGGGTTCGCGGCGGCTCAGAGGATCGCCGCGTAGCCGGCGGCGTCGAGCAACCCGGCCAGCTCGCCCAGGTTCTTCACCTTCACCTTGATCATCCACGCGCCGCCGTACGGCTCGCGGTTCACCAGGTCCGGCGTGTCGTTCAGGGAGCCGTTGGCCTCGAGGACTTCGCAGGACACCGGGCTGTAGAGGTCGGAGGCCGCCTTGACGGACTCGACCGCGCCGAAGACTTCGCCGGCGCCGAAGGCCTTGCCGGCCTTCGGGAGGTCGACGAACGTGACGTCCCCGAGGGCGGCCTGCGCGTGGTCGGTGATGCCGATGGTGGCGGTGCCGTCCGCGGCGAGCCGGATCCACTCGTGGTCCTTGGTGTAATGGAGGTCGGCGGGGACGTTGCTCATGGGTTCTGGGTAAGGTCGGTGGGGATTATTTCAACCCTTCACTTCACGAAGGGCTCGACCGCGACGCGCAGCGGGATCCGGTTCCCGCGGATGTCGACGGTCAGCTCGGCCGAGCCGGTGTAGCCGGCGGCCACGAGCGCGGTGCCGATCGGCTTGTTGAGGGTCGGCGAATGCGTGCCGGAGAGCACTTCGCCGACGGGCGTCTCGCCGGCGTAGACCTGGGCGCCCTGGCGGGCGATGCGGCGGTCATCGAGCGAGAAGAGCACGACGGAGGCGGCGGGGCCGCCCTCGGCCTGGCGGCGCAGCGCCTCGCGGCCGACGAACTCGCCCTTGGCGAACTTCACCGTCCAGCCGAGCCCGGCCTGGATCGGCGAGATGCGCTCGGAAATCTCGTGCCCGTAGAGCGGGTAGTTCGCCTCGAGGCGGAGCGAGTCGCGGGCGCCGAGGCCGGCGGGCACGAGGCCATGCGGCTTGCCCAGTTCGAGCAACGCGCGGGCGACCTTCTCGGCGGAAGCGGCCGGCAGGTAGATCTCGAAGCCGGCCGAGCCGGTGTAGCCGGTGCGGGACACGACACAGCCGGACGCGCCGGCGACTTCGCCCACGGCGAAGCCGAAGCGCTTGATCGTCCCGAGCGGCAGCGCGGTCGCGAGCCCGAGGATGCGTTCGGCCAGCGGGCCTTGGATCGCGAGCTGCGCCCAGGCGGCGCACTCGTCGAGGACCTCGACCTTGAACGGCCCGATCAGCGAGCGCATCCAGGCGATGTCCTTGGCGGCGTTGGAGGCGTTGAGGCAGATGAGGAACTCCGTCTCGGAGAAGCGGTAGACGATCAGGTCGTCGACGCACCCGCCGTCGGGCTGGCACATGACCGTGTAGCGCGCCATGCCGGGGCGGATCGACGCCATGTCGTTCGTCATGATGCGGTCGAGGAAGGCGGCGGCGTCGCGGCCGCGGATGCGCGCCTCGCCCATGTGCGAGACGTCGAAGAGGCCGGCGGCCTTGCGGACGGCCTGGTGCTCCTCGATGATGCCGGCGTACTGCACGGGCATCTCCCACCCGGCGAAGGGGACGATGCGCGCGCCGAGTTCGACGTGGAGGGCGTGGAGCGGCGTGCGGGCGAGTGTTTCCGACATGCCCCCAAGGTGCGGACGGCGGGCCGCCTTCCAACAAAAAAGCCCGGCGTCTCCGCCGGGCTTCGCTGGGGAGCCGGACCGGGGCTTACTGGCCGAGTTCCTGGCGGAACTTGGCGAGCTGCTCCTTGAATTCCTGCTCCGTGATCGTCTTGCTGCGCTTGCGGTTCTCGAGCAGGGCGATGCGGGTGTTGAGTTCGGCGTAGGCGCGCTTCTTGGACTCGGCCTTGGCGGCGACCGCTTCGAGGCGGGCGTCGGCGAGGGTCTTCTCGGCGGCTTCGGCCTTGGCGGCGGCTTCGGCCTTGGTGTCCTCAAGGGCCTTGGCGGCGGCCTTGGTGGCTTCGGCGAGCTTGGCTTCGGCTTCGGCCTTCACGTCGGCGAGGACCTTGTCGGCGGCCTCCTTGGCGTCCTTCTGGGACTTCTCGGCGTTGAGGGCGGCGTCGGCGGCGGCCTTCTCGAGGGAAGCGTACTTCTCGGCGGCTTCCTTCAGCTTGCCGTTGGCTTCGGCGAGGGCCTTCTCGGCGGCCTCGGCGGCGGCCTTGGAGTTCTCGGCCTTGGCTTCCTCGAGCTGCTTGTTGAGCGCGGCGATCGCCTTCTCCGAAGCCTTGGCGGCGTCGGCGGCCTGGTCGGCGGCGGCTTCCTTGGCCTTGGCGAGTTCCTTGGCGGCGTCGGCCTTGGCGTCCTCGAGCTGGCGGGTCAGGGCATCGATGTTCTTCTGGGCGGCCTTGGCGGCATCGGCGTTGGCGTCATTGGCTTCTTCCTTGGCCTTGGCGACGGCCTGCGCGGTGGCTTCCTTGGCCTGCTCGAGCTGCTTGGCGAGGGAGGCGAGGGCCTTTTCCGAAGCCTTGGCGGCGTCGGCGGCCTGGTCGGCGGCGGCTTCCTTGGCCTTGGCGAGTTCCTTGGCGGCGTCGGCCTTGGCGTCCTCGAGCTGGCGGGTCAGGGCGTCGATGTTCTTCTGGGCGGCCTTGGCGGAGTCGGCGTTGGCGTCGTTGGCCTCTTCCTTGGCCTTGGCGACGGCCTTGTCGAGGGAGGCCTTGGCGGCGTCGCGCTCTTCCTGGGCCTTGCCGACGGCCTGCTTCTGTTCCTCGAGGGCCTTCTGGATTTCGGCGAGGGACTTGGCGGCTTCGGCCTTGGCGTCGGCGACGCCGGTGTTGGCGATGCGGGCGATCTCCTCGGCGCGGGCGGCGAGGGCCGTCAGCACAGCGGCGCTGCTCGCCTGGGCGTCCTGGAGGCTCTTGAGTTCGGCGGCGATCGCGGTCTCGATTTCGGCGACGCGCTCGGCGGCCGGCTTCGCGGCGCTCGGGGCCTTGGCGGCGGCGGCGGCCTTGTCGAGGGCGGCTTGGGCGGCGGCGACCTTGGCGTCGGCCGCGGCGAGGGACTTGGCGATGTCGGCCTTGGCGGCTTCGATGGCCTTGGCGGCATCCTGCGCGGCGCCGGCTTCGACCTTGTTCAGCAAGGCCTGGCGGCGGGCTTCGAGGGCTTCCAGGGTCGCGGCGCCCTTGGCCTTTTCGGCGGCGACGTCGGCGAGCGCGGCGGCGAGGGCGACCTCGGCTTCACCGGCTTGGGCGACGGCCTTGGCGTCGGCGTTCTCCGCGGCGGCGGCGGCCTTCGCCTGGTCGAGGAGCTTCTGGAGGGCGGCGACCTTCTGGGCGGAGGCGGCTTCCTGCTTGGCGAGGGCCTGCTTCACCTTGGCGGTGGCGGCCTGCACGGCGGCGATGTTCGCCTTCACGGTGCCGGGCGCGCCCGGGTCTTCGCCGTTGGTGGCGTTCTTCAGGTTCTTGAATTCGGCGGCGTCGCCTTCGGGAACGGCGGCGTCATCGGCGCCGGGGAGCTTGGTGAGCGTGACGACGATCGGCTTGCCGCCGAAGCCGTAGCTCAGGCCGTCCTTGGACTCCTGGAGGGAAGGCTTGAGGTAGCGGACTTCGCCTTCGTAGCCGCCCTTGCCGACCTCGAGCTTGTAGTCGACGCTGCGGTCGAGGCTCACCTCGGCCGGGGTCCGGCCGGAAGCCACGCCATTGAGGCGGAAGGCCGCGCCCTGAGGGTTGGAGTTGATCGAGACGACCTCGACGAGGGCCGGGTCGATCGACGGGGTGCAACCGGTGATGGCGGCACAGAGGACAAGGAGGGAAACAGGGAGGCGCATGGTTTCGGGGTCTAGGGGGTGTCATTCCGAGCAAAATCCCCTCAGGTTCAACCCCTAAAGTCGGCGGGCCCAAGGTTGACACCTCACCCCCTTCGGCAAGGCTTTCCCCATCGGGCCTCTGGCCAGCATAGCTCAGTTGGTAGAGCAGCCGCCTTGTAAGCGGCAGGTCGTCGGTTCAAGTCCGACTGCTGGCTCCATTCGCCCCGCCGCCGACCTTTCAAGCCTTCCAATGGGGGCCTTGGCGGAGGGCCTTCGCCACCGTCAGGAATGGCTTGATCCGCGCGACGTCGTGCACCCGGACCATCGCGGCCCCCCGGGCGAGCCCCCAGACGCAGGTCGTGGCGGTCGCCTCGTGGCGCAACAAGGGGTCGGGTTGGTTCAGCACCAATCCAAGCGTCGATTTACGGCTCGTCCCGAGCAGCACCGGGTAGCCCAGCGCGGCAAACTTCTCCAGGTTGCGCACGAGCTGGAGGTTTTGCGCCGGAGTCTTGCCGAAACCAAATCCAGGGTCCACCCAGAGCTGTTCGGGAGGCAGGCCGGCGGCCCGGGCCCGTTGGATGAGGTGGTTCGTCTCCGCCAAGATTTCCGGCCAAAAGTCCTTATAATTTGGCTCTTTTCGACGGTGCATGAGGATGAGCGGGCACCCGAGCCGGGCGCAAGTCCGCGCCATGGGCGACCCGGTCGGGTCGGCTTCATGCGAGCCGCCCTCCACGTCGTTGATCACGTCGGCTCCGGCCGCGATGCAGGCGGCGGCGACCTCGGCCTTGTAGGTGTCGACGGACAAGGGGATGTCCGGCAACCGGCGGCGCACCGCCGCGATCGCCGGCAGCAACCTGCCCAACTCCGTCGCCGCGTCGATGGGCTCCGCCCCCGGGCGGGTCGACTCGGCCCCGAGGTCCAAGATGTCCGCACCCTCGGCCACGAGCTGTTCCGCCCGGTCGGCGGCGGCCTCCGGGGAATAAGCCAAGCCGCCGTCCGAAAATGAGTCCGGGGTGACGTTCAGGATACCCATCAGGATGGGGGCCGTATGCCAATTCGGCAGGGGGCGACGGTGCGGGCTTTGCCAGGACATCCTGGCTGGGGTTAGCCCGCCGGGAGGGGAGGCGCAACCCCAAGCGCGCAGGGGTAGAAGGGGGGTGAGGGGAGCTCATTAGGATTTTTGATGGAATATTTTCACGCAACCATCTGATTGGCAGTTGTTTAGGAATTAAACATACCAAGGGTATCCCCGGGAGCTGGTTCTTTGCCTTGTCTGGAGACTCGGGGGCTTGCAAATGACATTCTTTTTACGAAGTTTCCCTCGTCCGAAAATCTTCCCTTATGTTTTCCCGCCTCCTCAGCCGGCTCGGTCTGTTCGCCGCTCCGCTTTTCGCCCTAGCCATCGCCGGCTGCTCGAAGGCCGACCTGACGGTTCGCCAGTCGACCCTCGATCCGAAGGGTCCGGTGGCGCAGATGCAGTATGATGTTTTCATGGACACGGTCTGGCTGGTCATCGTCCTGTTCGTGCTCGTCGGCGGCCTCCTGGTGTACGCCGTCGTCCGCTTCCGCTCCCGCCCCGGCGACACCGCCGCGCCGGTCGTCGAGGAAGGCCACGGCAACCCGCTCGTCGAGATCGGCCTGATCACGGCGTCCATAGGCGCCCTCGTCTTCATCGCCGTCCCGACGCTCAGCGCGATCTGGTACACCGACGACGTCCCGGCCGAGGCCGTGCCGAAGTCCAAGCTTTCCGCCTGGTATGGCCAGCCGCTCGACAAGGCCGTCGCCGAACAGGTCCTCGAGGTCGACGTCATCGGCAAGCAGTGGTGGTTCCGCTTCGAGTACCCGCAGCTCGGCCTGACCAACGACGCCAAGCACTCCGTCCCCAACGAGATGGTCATCCCGAAGGGGGTCGCCGTGCGCATCAACCTGCGCTCCGAGGACGTCATCCATTCCTTCTGGATCCCCAAGATCGCGGGTAAGGTCGACCTCATGCCCGGCCGCAAGAACCACATGTGGATCCAGGCCGACCAAGTCGGGCATTACTACGGCCAGTGCGCCGAGTTCTGCGGCGATTCCCACGCCTACATGCTCTTCCGCGTCGAGGTCGTCGAGCCCGCCGATTTCGCGAAGTGGGTCGCCGCGCAGAAGGCCGACGCCGCCCCCGTCGCCGCCGGCTCCAAGGCCGAGCAGGGCAAGAACCTCTTCGCCGCGAAGAGCTGCGTGATGTGCCACAACGTCGGCGGCCACTTCGGCGCCGGCGCCTTCGGCCCCGACCTCACGCACCTCGCCTCCCGCAAGTCCCTCGCCGGCGCGTGGCTCGACAACCGCGACCCCAAGGCCCAGCGCGCGCTCGAGCAGACGAGCCCGCTCGGCACCGAGGCCTCCGTCCCCGTGGACCGCGCGACCTTCAAGGCCAACCTCATCAAGTGGATCGGCTCCTCCGGCATCTCCGCCGGCGCCGACGGCCAGCCCACCAAGGACGTGAAGCCCGGCAACCGCATGCATTACTACAAGATGTTCAACGTCGCCGGCCTGCGCGAGACGCACCAGAAGCTGACCGCCGACGAGCTCGACGCGCTCGCCGAGTACCTCCTCACCCTCAAGTAAGCCCCCTTCCTTCCTCCCGATGTCCCACGACGCCCACCACGCCCCTGTCGCCTCCAAGCTCGACCTCGCGCCCGAGCGCAGCGACCTCGGCCTCTACCGGCCCGACCGCACGAGCGGCCTCCTCGACTGGTTGACCACCGTCGACCACAAGAAGATCGGCATCCTCTACGGCGCCTTCGCGATGCTCTACTTCCTGATCGGCGGCATCGAGGCCCTCGCCATCCGCACGCAGCTCGCCCGCCCGGACCAGACCATCGTCACGGCGCGCATGTACAACCAGCTGTTCACGATGCACGGCACGACGATGATCTTCCTCGGGGTCATGCCGCTGTCCGCCGCGTTCTTCAACTTCCTCGTGCCGCTGCAGATCGGCGCGCGCGACGTCGCCTTCCCCCGCCTCAACGCGTTCTCGCTCTGGGCCTTCGTCTTCGGCGCCTTCGTCCTCAACGCCAGCTGGCTCTTCGAGTTCGGCCACCTCGCCGGTTGGTTCGACGGCTTCGCCTGGCACCAGGCCCTGACCTACACCGACTTCGCCCCGGCCAACGGTTGGTTCAGCTACGCGCCCCTCTCCGGCACCTTCGGCCAGGCCAACGCCGCGCTGCAGTCGCCCCGCTTCACCGGCGTGGGCACGGACTTCTGGATCATCGGCATCCAGATCCTCGGCGTCGCCTCCCTGGCCGCCTCGTTCAACTTCATCTGCACCATCATCAACATGCGCGCCAAGGGCATGACCATGATGCGCCTGCCGGTGTTCACCTGGATGACCCTCGTCACCTCCTTCCTCATCATCCTCGCGTTCCCGGCGATCACCGTCGCGCTCATCGAGCTGATGTTCGACCGCCAGTTCGGCGCCAACTTCTTCAACCCCTCCGCCGGCGGCCAGCCCGTCCTCTGGCAGCACCTCTTCTGGATCTTCGGCCACCCCGAGGTCTACATCCTCGTGCTCCCGGCGATGGGCATCGTCTCCGAGATCCTGCCGACCTTCTCCGGCAAGGCCCTCTTCGGCTACCCGATCATCGTCTTCTCCGGCGCCGTCATCGGCTTCCTCGGCTTCGCCGTCTGGAGCCACCACATGTTCACCACCGGCCTCGGCCCCGTCCCGACCGCCGCCTTCGCGCTGCTCACCATGGCCATCGCGGTCCCCACCGGCGTGAAGATCTTCAACTGGCTCGGCACCATCTGGGGCGGCCGCATCCGCTTCACCCCGCCGATGGTCCTCGCCCTCGGCTTCATCTGGATGTTCATGTGCGGCGGCTTCTCCGGCGTCATGCACTCCGCGGCCCCGGCCGATTCCCAGCAGCAGGACAGCTACTTCGTCATCGCGCACTTCCACTACGTGCTCCTCGGCGGCGTGCTCCTCGGCCTGATGGCCGGCCTGTACTTCTGGTTCCCCAAGATCTTCGGCCGCATGCCCAACGCGACCATCGCCTACGTGGCCTCGGGCCTCGTCATCCTCGGCTTCAACCTCGCCTTCGGCCCGATGCACTACCTCGGCCTCGCCGGCCAGCCCCGCCGCACGCACACCTACCACGCCGGCAACGGCTGGGAGGACTGGAACTTCGTGGCCACCGTCGGCGCCTTCATCCTCGGCATCGGCGTCTTCACCGCCTTCGCGAACCTCGTCTACACCGCCTTCAAGGGTCCGAAGTGCTCCTCCGACCCGTGGGACGGCCGCACGCTCGAGTGGTCCCTGCCGTCGCCGGTGCCGGAGTACAACTTCGCGCAGAGCCCGGTCGTCGGCGCCCGCGACGCCTTCACCGAGCATAAGCACGGCACGAAGCGCATCGCCTACGAGGCGGACGGCGGCGAGGCCGGCGTCCACATGCCCAGCCAGTCCTGGATGCCGATGCTCGCGGCCGCGGGCTTCCTCTTCATCGGTTTCGGCATGCCGATGATGGCGATGGGCATCCCCCACGCCGGTTGGATCGTCATCGGCGGCGTCGCCGTCCTCTTCGCCGGCATCTGGTTCTGGGCCCTCGAAGGCCCCGGCGGTTACATGCTGAAGACCCCCGCGGTGAGCCCGACCCCCGCCGGGGCCTTCGAGGGCCCAGAACCAGATGCCGGCGAAG